>TARA_R110000787_G_scaffold191660_6_pt1 | contig 88941 bp, 92 predicted proteins | sample TARA_R110000787 | Tara Oceans TARA_R110000787 (sample SAMEA4397920) | marine metagenome | biome: Polar Biome; feature: [DCM] deep chlorophyll maximum layer (ENVO:01000326); material: water (ENVO:00002006), including particulate matter (ENVO:01000060) such as... | depth 35 m | reverse complement strand
CATTGAACAAAAATGCCTTTTCCAAAAGCACTGTTCAAGTTGGGCTTGATGATCGAATCCGATCTGGGGCGGCTGCCTGAAGGTGTGGTGGCGGTGCCGCTCGCCAGCGAGGCGGACGACGCCCTGGTGCCGCTGACGGCGTACCGTGATCCAGGAAACGATAACCCACCGCTGCGGCGGTTCTGGTCGTTCCTCAAGAGCGGCTATGTCGAGCCGTCGCCGTCGCCCGAGGGCTGAGCCTTAGCCCGACGGGCTTTGGCGAAAGCGCGATCCGAAGCCATGAACCGCGCTAGCATTGGCGCGATCAACTTGGTCGGCTCGGTCTTCGTGCCGGTCTCCCGCGCCAAGACGTCGGCATAGGCAGCCAGGTCACGGTGAATTGCAGCGGGCAGATCGATCGTCAGACGAACCGGGCGATCATCAACCAGCGCGCCGAGTTTGAGCATTGTCATCGGTTCAGCCTCTATAGGGTTCGAGGACGAGATCGCGGGTGACGATCACGCGGACCGGGAAGCCAGGGCGGATGGTGATGGTGGGCTGGATATTCAGCGAGCGGCCGACAATCTGCCGTCCTGTCTGGCTGATGCTGTCGGATCCGCCACGCCGTATCGCCTGAAGCAGGTCGCTCTCATCGGAGGATGTGCCTGCTTCCGACCCGACGCTCAGCAGGGTGGACAGCATCGCGGCGCGGAAAAGTTGCCCCCAATGATTGTCCACCTTGTCTTCAAGTCCGGCATAGCCGGAGGCGTCGGCACCGGGCTGACGCTCCAGGATGATCGAGCGGCCGTTGGGGAGGATCAGGCGGTTCCAGACCAGAAGTGCTCGGGATTGGCCGAAACTGACCTGTGCGTCGTACTGTCCAATCAGCCGGGCACCTTGGGGGATGAGTAAGATGCGCCCGGTGGGGCCATCGTAGACATTCTCGGTGACTTGCGCGGTGATCTGGCCGGGCAGGTCCGAGCGCAGGCCCGTCACCATCGCTGCGGCAATCACAGCGCCCGCTTGGACGGTATAGGGACTCGCCGGGGCCTGAAGCGTTTCGGTACTGATCGTGCGCCGGTCAGTGGGACCGCCCAAGAATGCCGACCTCCGATCGCCTTCGCTTGGCGGCGGTGTCGGTTGACCGCTTCCGGCCGCGAGGGCGCCGAGTTGCGGCGACGCCGCTCCCGGCATCTCGAGCCCACCGGCTGAGGGACCGCTGCCGGGCGTGCGGGATTCCCCCGCGAACAGTCGACTGGCGCGAGCGGCCTCGCGTTCCTGAGCGATCCGCTGACGCTCCTGCGCAACGCGCTGGGCTTCCGGATCCGGCGCGGTCGCGGTCGCGGGTGCCGGAGCGCCCGGGATAGGACCGGGCTGGATGCCGTTGTTGAGCATGGGGCGTCCGAGATCGCCGGGGAGCGGCGGCCCGAGCGGCGGCACTTCACGAGGCACCCCGGCATAGGATGTAGGCAGCCGCGACAGGCCGTCGGCCGTGGTCCTGTTGTCGGTGTTATAAAGCTCGGCGGTCGTTGTCGGTCGGCTGGATTGCAGCGCCCATATCAACGATCCGCCGATGGCGACGGCCGAAACGCCCGCGATGAGGCCGAGCACTTTTCGCGACAGGCGGACGACCTTGGGCCGGTCGGGCCGAAGACGCAGCTCAGCGGCGATTTCGCGCTCTGGCCGAGGAGGATCGTCCGGCGTTTGCTCAGGAACGGGGCCGGTCACGATGCCGGCCTCGCGTCAATGCGAACGATACGGACGCGCCGTTGGCGATCTCCGCCCAGGCGAAGCTCAGCGCCGCCAAAGAGACGGTCAATGACCATGTAGCGGCCGCGCACACGGTAGTTCACCAGTTCGGCATCGCCCTGCGCGCCGATGATCCAGAGCGGGGGCATCTCGCCCTGCGCAATGCCGGTCGGAAACTCGATGAAGACCTGCCGCCCGTCGTCGAAGGCTCTAACCGGTCGCCAGGCCGGATTGTCGCCTTCGATCCGGTAGCGAAAGTTCAGCGACTCCAGCGCCGGCAACGGCGAGGTCGCTGCCGTCTCCGCGGCCTGCGCTTGTGAGTTCTGGCGGCGTAGGGCGATGAGCTGGTCTTGCGGATAAGACCAGGAAACACTGGCCATGTAGGTGCGCTCGGCCGCCCGCAGTTCGAGATGATACGTCCGGCGATCGGTATTGATCACCAAGTTGGTCTGAAGATCGGCGCGCGTCGGCTTGACAAGGATATGGATCCTTCGGGTCGGCCCGCTGCCGCTTTCCGTATCACCGATGATCCAGCGCACCGTGTCACCGGCGGCCACAGGTCCTGTGCCAACCAGTTGCTCACCCGCTTCAAGGGCGATGTCGGTCACCTGGCCCGGCGCTGTGTACACTTGGTACAGCGCGCCATCCGAATAGGGATAGAACTGAACGGCGTTGAAATAGCCGGATCGGCTTGGCTGAATGCGGGCCGCGCCATTTGCGGCTTCGACCCGTGCGCGCGGGTCGGCCGGCTCCGGTGTCGGCGAGGAGGGCGGTGGAATGCGCTGAAGTTGGCCCGGCAGAGGCAAGGGCGTCGGAATCTGCACGATTTCAACCGGCTTGGGCGGCTCGACCTCGGGCGTCGCCGGCTGCGGGGCCGCGATAGGATCATAGGTGATCTCCGGCGGCTTCCAGGTATGCGAACAGGCCGCGAGCGATACCGACGCAAGCATGATGGTTGTAACGGGGATCAGTCGCATCAGCCGAGCTCCTTCGACCAATTGAGGGCATGGACGTACACACCGAGCGGATTCTTGCGCAGGCGCTCGACGTCACGAGGGGTTTGGATTGTGATGGTCAGGATGGCCGTCCAGCGCTCGGTGGCCGCGAGCGCCCCATCGACGTATCGCCGCTCGACCCAAGCAACGCGAAAGCTCCCCGGTGACGCTCGGATGACGCTGGAGACATCGACCGCGACCTGTTCCCGGCCGACCTTGGCAAACGGGTCGTTGACCCGGGCATAGTCGTTAAGCGCCAGCGCGCCTTGGTCGGTCGTATAGTCGTAGGCGCGTAGCCAGTTCTGGCGCAGCACGATCGGGTCCGCCGGGATTGAGCGGGTTTCCTCGATAAAGCGGGCGAGATGCCAAGCGATCTGAGGATCGGTCGGCCGATAGCCGGTCTCTGCTGGCGAGATCGCTTGGGCTTGCCCGAGCCGGTCAACCTGCACGACCCACGGCACGACCGTTCCAGACATGGCTTGCCAAACGACGGCAGCGGACAGGCCGGCAGACAGGAACAGCGAGCCGAACGCCATTAGTCGCCAGTTGCGAGCCTGGATGCGCGCAGACCCGATGCGGTCATCCCAAGCCTGAGCGGCACGTTGATAAGGGGTCTCGGGTTCGGGCGTCCGGCCGTAACGGCTGGACGGTCGTTTGAAGAACATCATTCACCCTCTCGAATGCTGACAGAAGAGCCCGCGCCGCCTCCATCGCCGGCACGGACGGCATGGATGGCGGTCTGGATGCCGTGCGCGGCTGATTGGCGTCGACGCATCGATTTGGCCCAGGCGGGCTCCCCGGAGGCGGAGCCCGCATCGTTGGCCGGGCTGGCGTCGGTCCCTCCGGTGACTTTGCCGCCCATGGCTTCGAACGCCGCCCGGCCACCGGCTTGGTAGCGCTGCCCCATCTCAGCGGCTGCTCTGCGGAGCGGCGAGGCCGCTGCGGAAGCCCCGGCTTGCGCGACGCCGGATAGTCCGCCCGCAACGCTGCCCCCTTTTGCGGCGCTTCCAAGTTGATAGGCCGTCGAAGCGCCGCCAGCGACACTGGCTCCGCCCCGCACGGCCGCCATCGCCGCACCGCCCGCCATGCGCGCGCCGGCTGCGCCAGCAAGGAGCGCGCCGCCGGCAGCCAGTCCAGTGCCAACGGCTGCCCCGGCGCCAAGCTGCGGGCCGCCCGAGACGATGCCATTGGCGATCGAGGGGCCAAAAATGCCAAGGCCGAGCAGCGACAGCGCAGCAAGCACCAGCGCCATCGCGTCTTCGATTGTGGGCTGGGCCTGAAAACCTTGCGTGAACTCGCCGAACAACGTCGATCCGATGCCGACCACAACGGCGAGCACCAGCACCTTCACGCCTGAACTGATCACGAGACCAAGCACTCGTTCAGCCATGAACGCGGTCTTGTTGAACAGGCCAAAGGGCACGAGCACGAAGCCGCATAAGGTCGCGAGCTTGAACTCGATCAAGCTGATGAAGAGCTGGATGGCGAGGATGAAGAAAGACAGCAGCACGATCGCCCAGGCCAGCAGCAGGACGACGATCTGGATGAAATTCTCGAAGAAGCTGATGTGGCCCATCAGCCCGGAGATGGACTCCAGGATGGGCCTGCCGGCATCGAAGCCGACTTGGGCAACGCGACCGGGGCGAAGAAACTCCGCAGCCGTCAGCCCTGTGCCCGATGCCTTCAGCCCAAGCCCCGCAAAGCTTTCAAAGACGATGCGGGCCAGCGTGTTCCAGTTGCCGATAATGAAGGCGAACGCACCCACGAAAAGGGTCTTCTTGACCAGGCGAGCGAGGATATCCTCGTCTGCACCCCAGGCCCAAAACAGCGCAGCGAGCGTTACGTCGATGACGATAAGGGTTGAGGCCAACCACGCGACTTCGCCCTGAAGCAAGCCAAAGCCGCTATCGATATAGCGGGTAAAGACTTCCAGAAAGCGGTCGATGACCCCGGTGCCCTGCATCAGCGTTGCTCCTGTCGGCTAATCGGAGCGCCGGCATGTTCGTTGACGGCTGGCACCTGCGTGTTGGGGGCGCCGAGAAACCGGCGGCGATTTTCAGACCACGCCCGTTTGCAGCCTGGATCATCGATCGCGGGCGAACCCAGGTCGTTGCAGCGGACCAGTTCGGCTTCGAGCGGATCGCGCGCGATCGTCGTGGCGGGGCTTCTTTCGGCCGGCCTGTCGGAGCGTGCCGCCGTCGTGAACCACACCGCGATCGCGACGATCACCGCCGCGACAGTGCCGACGACGAGGATCCGACCAGGCTTTGGTCGCTGGAGCCTGTCGGCGAGCAATCCAGGCCAGCGCATCGGCCCGCTCAGCGATCGTGGAACATGGTGACCTCGGTGGGCTGGTAGCCCTGACCCGGAGTCAGAAAACGGCGAAGCTGCTCGCGACCTTGGTCCGCAGCCGCCGCGCGCTGCGCCGCTTCGAGGTTTTGCGCACGCCCCTGCGCCGCGACGGCGGCAGTCAGATCGGACAGTTGCTGGGCCTGGAGCGCCAGAAGCTGATTGCCGGCTTGGGTCGCCTGCAGTGCGCCGGTGGCGGACTGGCTGGAACCTACCAATGCCGCCATCTGCGTGCGGTTGGTTTCGATATTGCCCACAACGCCAGCCTGAACACGCATCGCATCCTGAAGTGCGCTGACCGATGTCTGCCAACGCTGGCGGGCCGATGCGAAGAGCGCCTGATCGGAACTGGAGGCGCTGGCTGGCGCGTAGCTGGTCTGGAAGGCGCGATCGATCTGCTGCACGTCATAGGCAATGCTCTGCGCCTGCCCCAGCAGTTGCTGGGTCCTAGCGACCGACTGCTGGAGTTCTTGCAACGAGGAATAGGGCAGGCTCGCCAGATTGCGGGCCTGATTGATGAGGCTTTGCGCCTCGTTTTGCAGCGAGGTGATCTGGTTGGTGACCTGCTGGAGCGAGCGCGCGGCCTGCAGGACGTTTTGGGTATAGTTGGTCGGGTCCCAGACAGTGATCTGGGCCTGAGATGGCATCGGCAGCGTGGCCAATGTCAGGGCGGCGAGACCGGCAGTCCATGCCGGACGGAATTGGAGCTTCATGGCAGTTTCTCCTCTTGTGGGGTGATGATGAGATCGGTCGCCCAAGCGACGCCGCGGGCCTCAAGCCAGGCCTTGGCAAAGCCGGTCGGGCCATGTTCGGCCATCAGCCGAGCAATGAGGATTTGATCGCCCTTGCTGGAGGCCGCTGTGAAGGCGAGCGCCACCTCGCCCAGACCCAGCTCGAACAGACGATTTCCGCGGCGTGACTGGCAGTAATAGTCACGCTTCGGGGTGGCGCGGCTGAGGATCTCGATCTGACGATCGTTGAGTCCGAAGCGTTCGTAGATTGTCGCGATCTGGGGCTCGAGCGCGCGCTCGTTAGGCAGGAAGAGCCGCGTCGGGCAGCTTTCGATAATGGCCGGCGCAATCGCCGAACCGTCGATGTCGGCGAGCGATTGGGTGGCGAAAATCACGCTCGCGTTCTTTTTCCGCAGCGTCTTCAGCCATTCGCGGAGCTGGCTGGCAAAGCCTTCGTCATCGAGGGCAAGCCAGCCTTCGTCGACGATCATCAGCGTCGGACGACCATCCAGACGATGTTCGATCCGGTGAAAAAGGTAGGCAAGCACGGCTGCGGCGGCGCCCGTGCCGATCAGGCCTTCGGTTTCGAAGGCGAGCACGTCGGCTGACCCGACACGCTCGGTCTCGGCATCGAGTAGACGACCCCAAGGCCCGCCGACGCAATAGGGCTTGAGCGCTTGTTTAAGCGCCTGGCTCTGGAGCAAGACCGATAGGCCCGTGAGGGTGCGTTCGGACTTGGGGGCCGACGCCAGATTGTTGAGCGCCGACCAGACATGCTCCTTTACGTCGGGCGTAATGTCGATCTTCTCGCGGGCCAGGATGGCGGCAACCCACTCGGCCGCCCATGCGCGTTCTTCTTCCGCATCGATCCCGGCCAGCGGCTGCAAGGCGACCGGTTCGCTCGCGTCTTCGGCGAGTGAGCCGCCAAGGTCGTGCCAGTCACCACTCATCGCCAGCGCGGCTGCCCGGATTGAGCCGCCGAAGTCGAAGGCAAAGATCTGCGACCGGGCATAGCGGCGAAACTGGAGCGCCATCAGCGCCAGTAGCACCGACTTGCCGGCGCCCGTTGGGCCGACAACCAGGGTGTGGCCGACGTCGCCTACGTGGAGCGAAAAGCGGAATGGCGTCGATCCTTCGGTCTTGGCCAGAAAGAGTGGCGGAGCATCAAAATGCTCGTCGCATTTCGGTCCAGCCCAGACTGCGGAGAACGGCATCATATGCGCGAGGTTCAGGGTCGAGACCGGCGGCTGGCGGACATTGGCATAAACGTGCCCCGGCAGGCTGCCGAGCCAGGCCTCGACGGCGTTGACGCGCTCGACCATGCAGGTGAAGTCGCGGCCCTGGATCACCTTTTCGACGAGCCTCAGCCGCTCATCGGCGATGCGAGGGTCATCGTCCCAGATGGTCACGGTTGCGGTGACATAGGCCGCTCCCACCAGATCAGAGCCGAGTTCCTGAAGCGCCATGTCGGCGTCCGCGGCCTTGTTGGCGGCGTCGCTGTCCATGAGGGCTGAGGCCTCGTTCGTCATGATCTCCTTGAGCATCGCCGCGATGGATTTGCGCTTGGCGAACCATTGGCGGCGAATGCGGCCCAGGACCTTCGCGGCGTCGGTCTTGTCGAGGCAGATCGCCCGGGTGACCCACCGATAATCGAAGGCAAGGCGGTTGAGGTCGTCTAGCAGGCCCGGCCAGGTTTGTGACGGAAAGCCCATGATGGTCAGCGTGCGCAGGTGAGCCTTACCCAGGCGAGGTTCTAGCCCGCCAGTGAGCACTTGATCGGCCAGGATGGCGTCGAGGTGCATGGGGGTTTCAGGCACGCGGACTTGATGCCGGTGGGTCGAGACCGTGGCGTGCAGATAGGTCAGGGTCTCAATGTCGCTGAGCCACGCGGTTTCGGGCATGAACCCGTCAACGAGGTTGAGGACGCGGTCGGTGCGATCGATGAAGGTGGCGAGTTGCTCGTGACCGTTGACACCGGATTGCTCGCGGCCCTCGTACAGCCAGGCCTCGGCGCGGGCGGCGTCCTCGGCCGGCGGCAACCAGACCAGTGACAGGAAATAGGACGATTCATAGTGCGCGCCGGCTTCGTCGAACTGCGCTCTGCGCTCGAAATCGACGAGATTGGAGACGCCGTCCGGAAACGTGCCAGGCGGATAGGCACTGGCCGGATGGCGCTGCGCCTCGACGAAGATCGCCCATCCGGAGCCAAGACGCCGCAAGGCATTATTGAGCCGTGAGGTCGTGGAGACCAACTCGGCGGGTGTTGCGCTATCGAGATCCGGACCGCGGAACCGGGCAGTGCGCTGAAAGCTGCCGTCCTTGTTGAGGATGACGCCTTCGGCAACCAATGCCGCCCACGGCAGAAAATCGGAGAGAGCTTGGGATTTCCCGCGATACTCGGAGAGATTCAGCACGATCGGTCTCACGCGCCGAAATGGGTCGGGTAGCGAAGGTGGCGGCGCACCACGTCGACGAAGGCGGGGTCGCGCCGCGCTGCCCATACGGCGGCCATGTGCCCGACGAGCCAGATCAGCAGGCCAGCCAGCCAAAGGCGCAACCCCAGCCCCAGAGCTGCGGCGAGCGTGCCATTGATGATGGCCAGCGAACGCGGAGCCCCACCGAGAAGGATCGGTTCGGTCAGGCTGCGCCGAACCGGGGCATAGAAGCCGACGGCGGGTTCATCTGCGCCAAGCATCAGACCAGCGCCCCACCGCCGAACGAGAAGAAGGACAGGAAAAACGAGCTGGCCGCGAAGGCGATCGAAAGCCCGAAGACGATCTGGACCATCTTGCGAGCACCGCCCGAGGTGTCGCCAAAAGCGAGCGTGAGCCCGGTGACGATGATGATCATCACCGCGATGATTTTGGCGACCGGTCCCTGAATCGACTCCAGGATCGACTGGAGCGGCGCCTCCCACGGCATGTTGGAGCCGGCGGCGTAGGCAGGTGCGGTTGTGATCGCGAGCAGCGCGAAGGTTGCTGCGCCGGTCAAGCAGCGACGGAACATGGTCATGGCAGGTCTCCTGGCGAAGGTTGGAGGTGGTGGATGAGCCGGTAGTCGCCCTCCGGGGTCAGCCCTTCGACGCGCATGAGCTCGGCGAGCCGGCGGGAGGTGCCACGGCCAGAGAGAACAGCGATCAGGTCAATGGTCTCGGCGATCAGCGCGCGCGGCACTGTGATCACCGCTTCCTGGATGAGCTGTTCGAGACGCCGCAGAGCGCCAAGCGCGGAGCCGGCGTGTAAGGTGCCGACACCGCCGGGGTGGCCTGTGCCCCACGCTTTGATCAGGTCGAGCGCTTCGCCGCCGCGCACCTCACCAATCGGGATCCGGTCAGGACGCAGGCGCAGCGCCGAGCGAACCAGGTCGGTCAAGCTCGCTGCGCCGTCCTTGGTCCGTAGCGCGACCAGATTTGGCGCCGCGCACTGCAATTCGCGGGTGTCTTCGATAAGCACCACCCGGTCGCCGGTTCTGGCGACCTCGGCGAGCAAGGCGTTGACGAGTGTCGTTTTGCCGGTGGACGTACCGCCAACCACCAAGATGTTCTTGCGGGCGTAAACGCCAGCGCGGAGGCTCTCGGCCTGCTCAGCGGTCATGATCCCCGCCTCGACATAATCGGTCAGGGTGAAGACGGCGACGGCGGGCTTACGGATGGCGAAGCTGGGCGCGGCGACGACGGGAGGCAGCAGGCCCTCAAAGCGCTCGCCGGTTTCGGGGAGTTCGGCGGAGACCCGCGGGTTGCCGCCATGGACCTCGGCTCCGACGTGGTGTGCCACCAGCCTGACGATGCGCTCGCCGTCTGCCGCGTTGATGCGCGCGCCGGTATCCTCCAAGCCGCCCGCGAGCCGGTCGATCCACAGACGGCCATCAGGGTTGAGCATGACTTCGACGACGCCCGGGTCATCGAGATACCCGGCGATGTCGGCGCCCAGCGCGGTCCGCAACATCCGTGCGCCGCGTGCGAAACTCTCGGACCGGAAAGCAACTGTGGTCACGAACGTCGTCCCGTTTTCGCGTCTCGCCGGAGGCGAGACAGTCAACGGGTCGAGCAAGAAGCGGCGATATCGTACTGATTCAATAGGCTTGAGGGCGTAGTAGGGCTGTAGCGTACAATGGCAGGGAAACGGCGGTTCACTCCTCGTCGGGATCTGCGCTCGTGGTTGCCGGAACGTCCTGAACGATCTCGTCGGCGAAGCTGCGCCCCTTGGCGAGGCGTCGCCCCAGGGTTTCAACAAAGCCCTCGAAGCGTTCGCGGCCCTTTGCCTGAGCTGCCGCTTGGGCTGAGTCGGGGAGCGGCGGCACGGCCGTCAGCCAGAAGCGCACAAAAAGAGCCAATGTTTCGTTGCTGATCATGATGTGGCGCTCAAGCCGGTCGATCTGGCGGGTCATGCGATCGAGCCGTCTCGCCAGCGCCGCCTCCAGGCGGTCGGCGCCGTCTGGTGATAGGTGGGATGACAATGCGGCTTGCACCACGTCGCCCTGGGCGACCCGCCGACGCCGGGCATAGTCAGCCAAATCCCGGCTCAGCTCAGCGGGAAGGCGGAATGTCTGTTTGATTCTGGGAGGCGGCTTCACAATACGATCCCATCATCAGGATCGAGAGAAGCCTGGCGCGCCATGCCACGCATTCGCGCCTGCAGCGTCTGAGCGCGAAGGGCGTTGTCGTCAGGTTCGTCGTCCAGGGCGTCGAACTCGCGCACGGGCAGCGGTGTCTCCGGCGCTATTGCCTCATGCGCGGGAATTTCCGGCTCCCGCCGGATTCCGGCATTGGCAGAATCGTCGGCGTCGCCATCGATGGCATCATCCCCTGAGGTCCTTGCCGCGGTCGGCGCAAATGGCAGCGGCGCCAGCGCGCTCCAATCATCGCTCTGCGCGCCAACCTCCTCGCGCTGGGTCGGTTCGGTGGGAGGAGGCAGTAGTCGCGCCTTGAGTTGGCGGTCCTCATAGTAGCGCGCCTTCGTCGCCCGGACCGGGAAGAGTCCTGAAACGAGCACGATCGCATCGCTCGGCGGGAGCTGCATGATTTCGCCCGGGGTGAGCAGCGGCCGCGCTGTTTCCTGACGCGAAACCATCAAATGGCCGAGCCAGGGCGACAGACGATGGCCGGCATAGTTGCGGGCATCGCGGATCTCGGTCGCGGTTCCCAAGGCATCGCTTACACGTTTGGCGGTGCGCTCGTCGTTGGTCGCGAAACTCACTCGCACATGGCAGTTGTCGAGGATCGCATTGTTCGGCCCGTAAGCCTTTTCGATCTGGTTGAGACTTTGAGCGATAAGGAAGCTGCGGATGCCGTAGCCAGCCATGAAGGCAAGCGCCGACTCGAAAAAGTCCAGGCGACCGAGCGCGGGGAACTCGTCGAGCATCAACAGCAGGCGGTGGCGCCGTCCCTTGGCGGCAAGGTCCTCGGTCAGGCGTCGCCCGACCTGATTAAGGATCAGCCGGATCAGGGGCTTGGTTCGCGAGATGTCGGATGGCGGGACAATCAGATAGAGCGTGACCGGGTCTCGCCGATCAACAAGATCAGAAATCCGCCAATCGCATCGGCGCGTCACGCGCGCGACGACAGGGTCGCGGTAGAGGCCGAGGAACGACATCGCGGTCGACAGCACGCCCGATCGCTCGTTTTCGCTTTTGTTCAACAATTCGCGCGCGGCCGACGCAACGACGGGATGAACGCCGTCATCGCCGAGATGCGGAGTCGTCATCATGGCGCGCAGCGTCGTATCGATGGGACGCCTGGGATCCGAAAGGAAGTTGGCAACGCCCGCCAACGTCTTGTCGGCTTCGGCATAGAGGACGTGCAGGATCGCGCCGACGAGCAAGGCGTGACTGGTTTTCTCCCAGTGATTGCGTTTTTCGAGTGCGCCCTCGGGATCGACCAGAATATCTGCGATGTTCTGCACGTCGCGCACTTCGGAGGGGCCGCGGCGGACTTCGAGCAGAGGGTTATATGCATCCGAGCTGATATCGGTGGGGTCGAAGCGCAGGACGTGGCTGAACCGGTTGCGCCACCCCGCCGTCAGTCCGAAATTTTCGCCCTTGATGTCGTGAACAATACAGGCGCCCGGCCAGGTAAGCAGGGTCGGGATGACGAGGCCGACCCCCTTACCGGACCGCGTCGGCGCAAAACACAGCACATGCTCGGGACCATCATGGCGCAGATACCGCTGGTGAAAGCGGCCGAGAATGACGCCATCGTCGCCAAGCAATTTGGCGGTTCGTAATTCGCCAGGCGTCGCCCAGCGCGCCGACCCGTAGGTCGTGACATTCTTCGCCTCACGGGCACGCCATACAGACATGCCGACCGCGACGGCGGTCGACGCAAATCCGCCTGCGGAGGCGATGACAGCGCCCTGATAAAAGATCTTGGGGGCGTAGGCGTCGAAGAAATACCACCACCAGAAGAATGCGGGCGGCGCGTAGATCGGATGCCCCATAAGGACAAGCCATGGTCGTCCCAGTTCGGGCTGATAACCCAACTGCCATGCGGTCCATTGCGTGGCCCCCCAGACCGAAGCCAGCACAATGAGGGCGACAATCAGAACCTGGCCCCAGAGGATTTTGGTCGCGGACATAAGGAAACTCCCGCAGCGCAGGCGCTGACGGTGGGGTGCGCGTCTTGCTTTGCAAGGGCATTGTCAGTCGCGTCGTAGGATCGGCTAGGCTGTCGTGCAGAACGGTGGGGTCAGCCGATGCCGAGCCCTCGCTTGCGACCCATCGACCAATCGACGCCCCCGCCAGGAAGCATCACGCCTGTGACTTGGCGGCCGAGATGCTGATCGAGGGCAGGTTTCCAGGGCACGAGCTCAAAGCCCAGGCCGTTGTCGATCATGGCGAAGCGGCCTGAGGCGAGGTTGACGCGCTGGCGGTAGAGGCCGGCGACATGATTGCCCGGCTCCGAGGGCCGATAGGGAAGGCCGGTCTCGCTTGCCAGATGACCTGAGGCATTGGCCAGCTCGCTTTGTCTCAGCGTATCAATGAGGTCGCGTGCGAAGACCGCGCCTTGGCGGCGTCGATTGGCCAAACCCACTGCGGCAAGTGTGTCTGTGCGCTGATCGAGCGCCTCGCGAACTTCGGCGCCGAACCCTGTGCTGGCGACTGGCGACGGATCTCGGCCGACGAGATGACGATCGAGCCAGGTCGCACCGGTGGCGGACACCTGTTCGGCCAGATCGAAATCCGATCGCACCGAGAGGGTGAGACGCTGCTGATTGTCCGCGCCGGTGAAGGGACGCACCTCCACGATTGCACCGATCTTGGCATCACCTGTGGCTTCGATGCTCGGTAGCCGGACATGATGGGTTCGGCCATCGATCCCATCGATGACGACATAGCCGGTTCCTGCCAGTTCATCCTGGAGGCCGCGATCGACGAGGCGGCCGAGGACGTTCGGCGAGCCCTCGCCGTGAATTGCGAAGTCGGCGACGCCGCGCGATTGACCTTGCCGATTGAGCGCCCGATGCATCGTTTTGATGATGTCTCCGCGTTCGCCTAACGCCCGCAGAGTCGTCTCGGCGTCGGGTGCGATGGTCCATTGCGCGGGGCCAATCTGATCGGTGATGCCGAGGCGCTGCAGATGCTGGGCACGGCCGACCAACAGATCGTGCAGGTCTTTGTCGCCGTGAGCGTGCCCACCAGGACGGAGATCGATGACGCCGCCGGTGTCGTCCGCATAGTCGCGCAAGGTTCGATCCAGGCGGGTCCACCGCTCCGCACTGACCTCACGCCGCAGGGTCACGCTGACCTCTTGGTCGCTTCGCGGCCCAAGCTCCAGTGACACGAGCCGCTCAGCCTGACCCCGCAGACCGCGACTGATATAGTCCCGGCTGATAACGAGGTCGGCGCCATCCTGATCACGCCCACGGACCAAGAGATGGACGTGAGGGTTGTCGGTGTTGTGATGTGTGACCGCGACCCAATCGAGCCTGGTTGCCAGATCTGCTTCGGCCTGCGCCATGAGGTCGCGCGTGAATTCTCGGAGGTCGCTCATCTGCGCCGCGTCCTCGGGTGAGACGATGAACCGAAAATGGTGGCGATCCTCTTCGCACCGATCGGCAAAGGCTCGGCCATCAGCATGGTCGCTTGCGCGATCGAACAGTTGACCGGGACGACCCTCTCGGTTTGTCCCGTCGCGTTGAAGGTAGGTCAGGTGAGTGGAAAGCGGGGCGGCGCGAAAGTGACTGCCACGGTGACGTGCGACGCGCGTCTTGATGAGCACCCGGCGTGAGGGACTGCGTAGCGCCGCACGCGCGGTCGCAGCGCGGCCACGACCGAACGAAGATTGCCGGACGCTGACGCTGGAAAACCGTCGTCCGCCATGTCCGGCCCGGCTGGCCGCTCGCATGACTTTGGCCACGAAGCTTTTGGCTTTGCCCCCAGGTGTTCCGCCGTCACGGCTTCGACCGGGCCGGATACGCAGGTCGTCGTCGCCCCGCTTCATCGGTTCATGTCCTGCGACAAGCGCTTGCTGGCGTCTAAGCGAATGAAATGAAATCGAAAATCTCGAGAATGTCTGGCAGGGTATCGGCGGGTGCCAGACAAAAATATCCAAGAATACCAACCGCATAGACCCAAGCCGCAGGCAGGGCTTTTATCTTGCCCTCTGCTCTGTTTCCGACAGTTTTTACGCCGACCAACCTGCCCATCACCGCCGACAGTACGCCATTGCCGCCGATGGCTGCCCGGGACACGATTTCGCAGGGGGTGCTTCATTGCGCGGACCGGGCCTCGTTGCGCGCAACGAAAAGGGGGCTTTCGGCCGGGAGGAGCGACCGACGGGAAGGCGCTGGCGAAGACGACGTCTGTGCAACCCCGGTGGCGACAGATGGATCGTCTCGAAACATCGGCGGTGCATTGGCAGTGGTAGGCGATGGCGCTTGGTCACGCCCCACGCGCGTTGGATTGGCGACGAGAATTTCGAGAATTCGATTTGCGTCGCTGGGCGCAGACTGCGCGACCGAAACACCATTGGCGCGCACGAACAATGGGGCCTCGAAGGGGGAAGGTGGGCGCCTGGCAGCAGGTTCGCTGGCGCTATCGACGGCGGCGAATCCGAGCGCCGGGGCCAGCCTCGACAGATAATTGACGGTCTCTGAAGGTAGGGGACGGCTTCCGTCGAGGTGGCCTTCCCAGCGCCCTGGCCCAGCATTGTAGGCCGCCAAAAAGCCGGGCGCTCCGTAGCGATCGTACATCTGGCGCAGATAGGCCGTGCCCGCGAGAATGTTGTTGCGGACGTCGAAAGGGTCCATGCCAATCCCGAGTTGCCGGCGCAATTCGGCGTAGGTCGCGGGCATGACTTGCATTAGCCCGATCGCGCCGGCGCGCGATACCGCGCGGCGATCGCCATTGCTTTCAACGCGCATGACGGCGCGGATCCAAGCTTCGGGAATGCCGAACCGCCGGGAGGCTTCGTCGATGGCCGTCGCTATCGGATCTCCCGCATTCTGTGCTGCTACCGGCTCCTTCGCGGGCGTTGCGTTAGCGCCGACTGTCACGCTCAAGAGCAGCGCGACCGTCGTCAAACCGAGTCGGCTGGCGCGAGGGAATGTCATGATTGCCGATCCTCCGCGGTCCAGAGCGGTCGAGCGACCCCGAGGATGGCACTGGCAGGAAGTGGCCCGAAGTACCGACCGTCCAGCGATCCGCTGCTGTCAGGATTGAGCAGAAAAACCTGATCGGCGGCGAGTGTTTGGCAGCCGCGCCAGACGGGCAGCCGGCGACCCCGCCGATCCCGACTGAGGGCCTCACCCATCATGACGCCGTCGACGGTGATGGTGCGATCACGCCGGCAGACGCGTTGCCCTGGAAGGGCCGCGACATGCTTGAGAAGCGGCACCCCTTCAGGCAGATAGCCGCCCTCCGACAGAAATCGCGCGAGTGGTTCTGGCGGATGGACGACGGCGATATCCATGCGCTCGGGTGAGCGGCGCGGATCAACCGCATACAGGCCGATCGGCACGCTTGCGCTGGCATTCCAGATCACGCGCGGGAGCGGGTGGATGACGGTGGTTATGGCAAGAATGCCGATCGCCGCCGTCGCTGCGGCGAGAGGTTTCCATGGCAATTTCATCGGTTCAGACTCCGCCGTGAAAGCCAGGCCGCGTGCCGTCGAACCGAGTAGGGACGCGGCTCCTCGGCAGCGGCAAGGCGGTTGTGGATGTGTCGCCAGTGGTCCGGACAGGCGTCGGCGGGCTGCACGCCAAGCGCCTCGACCTGATCGATCAGTTGCAGGACGCGCTCGACTTTGGCCCAACCGTTTGCGCGCAGCAGAACCTCACCCCCTGGCGCGACGCCGGGGATGGTCGTGTAGGCTTCGTTCGCATGGCAGGCGCGCAGAATATCGATGCGGGAGACGAGGGTTCCGTGGTCCCCGGCGGCCCACCGGATGAAGGCGAACACGCTGTCGGGCCTGAACCAAAAGGCCCGACGCCGACGATCGAGAATCTCTTCGTCCGCGACATGGCCGAAGCGGATCCAGCGCTCGATCTTGCCCTCAAGATGGAGCAGTTCAACGCGTGTTCTGAGGACGGTATCGGTCATCCGGGCGAACTTTCGTCGTTCGGAAATTCGCGATCGAGCAGCGCGCGCAACATATCGGCGACGGTTTGGCCGTTCCGAAAGGCGATAATCTTGAGTCGGCCGCGCATCGCCGGCGTCACGTCGATGGTGAGGCGCGCCGTATGGCTGTCACGCAGCCCGGATGACGGTCGATCAGGCGCGCGCACCCAGGCGTCTGGGTCGCTGGGACGACGGACGAAGGCCGGCTTGCGAGGATCGGTCATTGCGCCAATCCATCGAGTTCATCGGCCAGCGCCTCGATGTCGCGTGTCGCCATTTGTCCGGTGTCGCTCTCCGACGCGAGGCGGCCGGTGCGTGCCGCGTCGGCGAATGCGACCCGCTGGCCGACACGGCTCGCGAGCATCGGCGGATCCTGGTCAGCCAGTGCCTCTGCGGTTTCGCGGGCAATGACGGTGCGCGCCGCGCAGCGATTGAGGAGCATCCGGGCGCGCAGTTCCGGTCGGAAGATACGGGCTTCGTCGAGCAGCCTGAGCATCTCGCTGGAAGCCCAGCCATCGAATGGCGAAGGCTGAGCCGGAATGAGCACCAGATCGGCTGCGAGGAGTGCGGAACGCGCGATGCCGGCGACTCGCGGTGGGCCATCAATGATCAGATGGTCGGTGTCGCGGGCAAGGTCGGGAAGCTCCTTGTGGAGTGTTTCGCGCGCAAGCCCGAGGACGCCGAAAAGTCGTGGCAGACCCTCGCGCAGCCGTTGATCTGCCCAGTCGAGCGCCGACGCTTGCGGGTCCGCATCGACGACCAGAACACGCCGGCCGCGGGCGCTCCAGGCGCCCGCCAGATGCAAGGCGAGCGTCGTCTTTCCAACGCCGCCCTTCTGGTTGAGGAAGGCGACGATCATCGCCCGCTCCGATCCGCGCGCTGCAGGCCGCGCGGAGCCGCCAACTGGGTTAGAAAGAATCCGAAGGATTCTAGGTTAGAGATGTTAAGGGCGGAGTATCGCGTTGAAATCGCAACGAATATCGGCGATTTCGGTCCTCGATAGCACGAGGCGGCGGTCCCCGATGGCACGATAGCGGCGGTCCTTGATAGCACGACGCAATTCACAGCTTATCCCCAGCGAAAGCGCCGCGCAGCCGACGTGGGATCGCAAAATCCAGCGGGTCGGTGGTGGGGACGAAGACCAGGCGATCAAAGCCATAGGGACGTTCAAGCGTCAGCTTATAACCCGGCAGGGGCTGGCGGCGGACGATGTCGCGCAGGTCATAAGCGAAGTGCTTGAGCGGGCTCAGCGAGCCGGATTTTGCGTGCAGATGGGTGAGGTCGAAACTCCAGCCGCCGGGCTGGCGCCCGCCATGCTTGCGGACGATCCGATAGAGCCAGCGCTCCAGCCCGCCGGTCAGATCGAAATAGGCCCGGTCGATCGTCAGGATCAGAGCATCGTCGAGGACGGCCGAGTAGAACCAGTCGGGCAGGATAAGTTCGACCCCGTAGGGGCGGCCTTTGCTGTCGGACGTTTCCTTCCACTCGTTGATCCAGGAGAAGCGGTGCCGACGCCGTTCACTGGGCTGGCGGATGGTTGTGGCGACCGTCGTTGCCTGAAGACGGTCGAGGCCGGCCTTCAGGCGATCATAGTCTCGCGCTGACGTGCCACGGCCCACGAAGGTCAAGATCTCATAGGGCGTCGCCGCAACCAGCCTCGATGTCCGAAAGCCGTGGTCGCGCGCTTCGACCAACTGACTGGCTGCCCAGATCAGTACATCGGCGTCCCAGATCGTAGCCATACCATGCTCGGGCACGGCCTCGACGCGGATCGCGACGGAGCCTGCCTGAAAGTCGATCGGCTTGAGCCGCTTGGATTTCGCCAGGCTGAAGAATGGGTAGGCCATCAAGTCCTGGGCATCACGCGGCGCCAGATCGCCAGGGATGGCGCGGAAAAGCTCAAGCTGGTCGCGCTCGGGCGTCGGGTGGCGACGCCCCGGCTGCGCGCTCGGTCGCGCGCTCATCGACGGTGCTCGAAGGATGTTTCTTCCGTGTGCCGTTTGGCGGGAAGGACGACGCTTCCGGTCTCGTCTGTCGTGGAAGACTTCGCGCCGCGATCAACCCAGATCTGGAGGTCCTCGACGCGATAAACCACGCGGCCGCCGATCTTGGAGTATCGCGGGCCAGTTCCGTAGGTCCGGTGCTTTTCGAGCGTGCGCCCTGAAAGGCCGAGAAAGCGCGCGGCCTCGGGTGTACGAAGGCAGCGGGGTGGTAATGTCGCGGTCGCGGATGAGGACATGATCGAACCTCCGAAAGCTTGCGGCGGCTCTGGCGAGCTGCCGACGGTCGAAGGCGAATGTGGCGAAGTAGGAAAAGGCCGAGGCGGGTCGCAAACGACGCCCCCTGTTTCCGACCCGTCAGCCGGACATTTTCGCGGCCCAGCCGGGCGCCGTGTCAGGATTTCAGGAGCTTGCGGTATCCGCCGGCTATGAGGGCCAGGCCGTCCCGGATCAGGCGGGCGGTTCGGCTGCGCAGATGATGGTCGTCGAATGCGACGCCCTCTGGCACCTGCTCCGGACCAAATATGGTCACTGCGATGTCACGGCGTGTGGCGCCGGCATGGCGGGCGTCAACGGCGCGCAGGCTCATCGCCAGACGCTCTCGGCGTGACGCTGGGAGCTCGCTTGCATAGGGAAGAGGCTGTTGGCCCGTCAGCGCACGCCATAAGCGAGCCATCGCTTCGATCCGCGTTGGGATGTTGGCATCGAGCGGAACGATCGCCATCAGCGGCGCGTCAAGCGGCAGGCCGGGCGCGAGCTTTGCCGTGCCCGAGGCCTTGGAGGCACCGATCTTTGCGTAAGCGCCATCATCGCTGGCAATATCGTGGCGCAGCGGGAGCTGCCCAGCCGTCACGTCGCCTAGCCCGGTAGTATCGGCGACGAGCTGGATCAGGCGGGGATCATAATTGGCAAGCCAATAGACTTCGGTCTCTTCCGCCGCCCGGCGAGGGTCCACCGCGAAATCGCAGGCCCCAGCGCTGTGCCATCAGGTCAGCGGCATCTGCCGAGGAGCGCATCACCGACGCATAGGCCCTTTGATACGCTGGATTGCGGCGCAGAAATTCCCAGGCCAGATCGGCCGCCGGAAGCTCCTTTGCCCGAAGATAAGGCCCAGAATCTCGCCAGTTACGCTTACTCGACATCGCGAACTCCTTGCACAGGACGCGCCACGGTTGCGCGCCGCTATAGGATTCGGGATGGCATTCTTGGGATTGAACCCCGGTGAGCTAGGCATGGTGTTCGTGAAAACCGATCACGCCAAAATGGATATTCTATCGCGTGATGGCGGGCAGCACGGACGTCAGGCTTTGGGCCAAACAAGCGATTGATACCCCTGCGCGCTGATCCACCGCGCCCGTGCCAAGTGGCTGTCGTAGATGGCACGCGCCCGCTCAAGGTCGGCGTTCGGATCGACGCCAAATATGATTTCCACCGCCTCGCGCCAATCAGCGCCGTCGTCGGCGGCATCAATCAGACGCAAATAGGTGGGCATCTGGTCACGATCATAGGCGGTGAGATCGGGAACGTCTGGGGCGAGATCTGAAATCGGCGAGTTGGCCATCACGGACGAGCGCGGCTGAGAGGGGGCTGAATCACGAGGTTAATGAAACTGCCAAGCGTTGCCGCACAAGCAGTTTTTTGCACTGCGGCACTGCTGAAAATGGGACGCGGTCGCACGCTCACAGCCTTCAAGCCAATGGTCTGTAGAGAATACTCCGTGGTGAAATACTCTACAAGCCAGTGCTGTCTCGTTCATGGAGATACGAGAGGTACTCGCGCTTAACCTGCGGAATTACCGGCAGGCTCAAGAGCTTTCCCAGGAAGAGCTCGCGCACCGTGCCGAGATCGACCGGACGTATATCAGTTCATTGGAACGGTGCGTTTATGCCGCCAGCATCGATGTGTTGGATCGGTTGGCGCATGTTTTAGGTGTCGAAGCGGCCGATCTGTTGCGTCGGCCCGACCCCGAGGCGGAACCCGCGCCGACTTCTGAGACTTAACCAGGACCGATAAAAATACGCGGTGGGGCGAGTCCCCGCCCGGGCTGGCCCGGGCGGGGTGAGAGGCTCAGTCGCCGTTGCGCTTGGCGGCGCGCGACCAGATCAGGCTGAAGGTGTCGCCCTCTTCGTCGTCGAAGAGATTGGCGTAGATCGGAGCGGTGAAGCTGGGATCATCGAGCTTGAGGCCCAGATATTCGCGGCCCTCGTTCGAGGTCTTGCTCCACGCGGCGCCGATCTCGGCACGGCCGACGTAAACCCGATGGCTCGGCGCGTTGTCGCCGCTGCGGTTCGCCTCGGGGACGATGCGGACGCCCTTGGCCTGGACGCTGAGCGTCACGATCTCGCCGCTGAACTCGTTGCCGCTCTTCTTGAAGGTGCCGATGGTCGCCATGTTAAGTCTCCTTGGATGCTATTTCGAGCACCGCGCCCATCGCGGCCTCGATGGTGATCAAGGGGCCGGAGGTGATCGACGCCGCACCCTTCAGGGCCGCAGCGCAGCGGAGGATGTCGGTCGGGAGACTTTCTTGTCCCGCGAGGAGGCCCGCCGGGCCGGGGAAGAAAGTCGGACGACAGGCGTTGCGGCTGAGGCGATCGAGGCGAAGCCGGCCTTCGGCCAGATCAGTCCATCAAGAGACCGCTTGGGTGTGTGCATTGATAGCCGATCCAACCGCAGACCTGGCGAATGTCCTTGGCTCCAAGCAAGGCAAAAACGCAGACGGCGCATTGTCGGATAGTCCAGCGTACAAAACGGCGCGCACGGCCCGATTGTCGGGGCGGCAGTATAGAAGTGAAATGCTCATGGGGGTTGTCGATCTTCGCCGAGTCGCCGTGGGAGGCTCCCTGAACGAAAGCGGCAATGGGCAGGCTCGTTTAACCGGCAACCGCACTTAATCGTCAATCTCAGACAAGAAGCGGGCCATACTCTCCAGCCCCGTTCGCGCCCGGTGCGTCATGGTGATGACCTGAGCTGCTGCACCTGCTCGGGTAGGTAGGGGCGGGGAATCATTCTGGCGAGACGTTATTGCCCTGATAGACGCGCGTCTGAAGGGGTGGCTCGAAAGCCTGCCCCGCGGGGCAAAGCAAGTCGAGCCAGGGCAGTGAGGCTGATCGCTCCAGCGCCGAAGACGGCAAAGGCTTGGCGCCATCCCTCAGCCGGGATCGCCAGCGCGGCGAGCCCGTGCGTGGCATGATAGCCCGCAATCGCGGCGGGGATCGCAAAGAGACCTGCGACAGCGACGCGGACCAACGTAGACGGGACGAGCGTAAAGACCATTTGGCCTGCGGTAAGCGTGGCGATGCCAGCTAGGAGACCGAGAAAAATTGCGCCGATTGGACCGGCACCGGTATCGGTCGTCGCGAGCCCCACGGACACAGCGGCGAACAGCGGAAGAGCGAAAACGGCGAGGTTGAACAGCAACCAACACATCGCACCCAGTACGATGATCAGCATGATGATGCCCAGAATGATCATGGCGGTGTACTCCGTTGCAAACAGGAACGGTCGCGCCTCCACCACCACCACGGCGCAGCGTAGAGTATAGCCCAAAAGTCGGCTGGGCGGGAGCGCGTTTTTGCGCTTCCGCCCAACTGGTATGGCTCACGACCAGGGGTCATATTCATGAACGACGCTGTCGGGGTCGCCGTCAAACTCGGCCGAGGGCATGACGCCGAACTCGGATCCTGCCTTGAAAAGGGTGACGCAGACCATGAGGGTCTTTGCGAGGTTCCAGGCGCTATGTTGGGCGAGAGAAAGCGACATCGTTCCGGCTCCTGTCTGGAGGCGGGGACCATCCCCGCTCGACAGGCGCCCGAAGTGTCCGGGAAACGGCCGCGGTCACCGCGCCAGGCGTTAGCCCAGCGGCCGCAAGCTCCGCTTAGCGGACCCTTTACGGGTTGATCGTGGAAGGCCGAGGCCTGGACCAAGGATGCGGCTATGAGAGCGGGGTGCTCCCCGCAGTTGGGGCCGAGAGGCGTCAGGCTGATCCAGAGGGTTTTGGACGGATGCTCCCTTTGTCGTGCGCCAGCTCACATCAGGCGATGACAGTTTTCATCCACCAACTTAGACCGGGTGGGGAAGGCAGGGATTGATGACGGCGATTACGAGAAAAAGTCCGGATGCGAGCGCAGTGCTCAATGCGGTTTCGAGTGAGGTGTTGCAGGCCTTTTTCGACGCCAAAGAGCAGTTTTTCTACTATCGACAGTTCAACAACCCATCGCGGCGGCGGGACTTCGCGCCATCGTTCGTCAGCACGATCGAGCGGTTTTTAGTCGAGTCCGCAGGGGCGCTCGACGCTCTCTACGAACTCTATGTCCGGCCGCGTCCGAAACCTGCCCACGGTTCATCGCCGCTCGCGCTCCAACAAAGCGATTGGCCCCGGTTTTCCGATTTTTTTGATGCAAAGGCGATTGCGGATCTGGCTGCGGCAAAAGCCGCTTACCGCAGGGCTGCCATGCTTCTGCACCCAGATACCGGCGGCAATGCCGCTGACATGGTCGCCCTGAATGCGGCATTTGCGGACGTCCTCGATATTCTGATGCTTAGCGAGACAGAAGCAACGCTCCAGCCCGACGGGAACATCGACCGATCAAGCCAGGACGGAACTCGCGGGGGATCGAGCTTCGCCTGCGGTCCGGTGAGCCCAGGATTCTGGCTCGGGTCAGTTCTTCAATATCCACGTTCTGCGCACGAATTTGAAATCCTTCTACGAACTGAGGCTCTTCTCGCTGCGGCCGACATTTTCGATGAGGATCGACACGCGGGCCTTGCACTGGGGCTGACGTTCAATCCCGCCTGGGCGGTCGATGCGGACGCGAGCTGGGAAGCTTTCGACAAAGCGAACGCCTGCGAGCGTCTTGCCGATATCATTCGTATCGCGGTCGAGGCGACGAAGGACGCGGCGCTTCCCAATGGGCTGCAAGGGTTGGCGGCGTTGGGGCATGTCTGGATTGAGGCGGCGATAAAAGCTTGGATTGAGCATGGGAGACTTGCGGCGCGAGAGAGTGCATCGGCCAAGAAGGTGCAGGCACTTGAAGAAAAAGCGATTGCGGAGGGCCGCTACCCTTTCATAGATGAATGGCGAGAAACGCGGCTGCGCGCCCTGTCAAATAAGCTCGACCAGCCCGGAAGCCGGGCCGATGACAGGTTCCAGCTCAACCATACCCTCCAAGCGGAGAATGCTTTCAGGCGGCAATTGATCACCGCTACCCGCTACAAGACGGCGGTGGAGAGGCTGGAGGGAAAACGCGACGCGCTGGCGGTTGCCGCTGCGGGCATTGTAGATCTCGCGGCAAGCTCTGGCTTTATGCCGCTAGAGCATGATCCCGCTGAAGCCGACAAGGCGGTCTCTGTGCGTTTTGTACCCGAGAGCATAGCCGGATCTGCCTTTGGAAATTGGAAGCTCGACTCCAAGCAAGCCTGCCGTGCTTATGGCGAGGCCTATTATCGATCCGATACGGTCGACGGAAAACTCAAGTTCGTCCGCCAACGCCTGTGGATCGTGCTCAGCTCGCTCGTAGCCAATCCCGATCGTTGGGTCGCCGACCGGATCGGTGCTGCAGCGCGCGAAGTTGCGCTGCTGGAAAAGGCGGCGCGCGCTGGACGCGAGGGGCAAGCGGGCGACCACGCGGCAGACCTCCATAGCTTCCTGACCGCGTTGATCGGCGAAACGGAGATCGATCGCGGTGCTAGGTTGCGGCTGCTCGGCCGTTTTGCGCGGGAGGACTTCCGCGACGCCTTGCCTGATGGCGTCGATCCGGTTCACGATAGCAGTCGGGCGCGCGGTCGCAGTAGTGATGGTTCGCCGTTGAGCCGCGTCATTCCGGCTCCCGAATATTATCGCGCGGCGATGCGTCCGATCGGTGAGCTCAAGATATTCAGTGCGGGAAAAGCATGGTCTGACCCTGATGCGGATGCTCGGCAGGACGGGGTCAGCTATTATTATGACCATATGCAGAAGTTGTCGAACCGCATGTTTAAAGCGGTGGAAGCAGAGCCGGCCGTCAAGAAAATCGCCAAGCTTGGACCTCTTATCCGACAGGCGATCGACCAAGACGTGCCGCTGAACGCAGCCGGCGAATGGCAACTTGGCTATTATATGGACAAGCTGACCGGCGCGATGGTGCGTGCGCGGCAGTTCGCCGAGGCGGCGACGGCTCTAGCCGAGTATTTCGCCTTGCCAGATGCCTACCGCACACGGTCCGCCGCATCGGAGGAAAAGGTGCTGCGCGCTCGCCTCGTTCGCTGTCAGCGCGACGCGGTTGGTCGTTGATCGGTCAGCCTCCTTTCCGAAAATCGAACAGCGGGATGCCGAGTTTGCGAGCTTTGTCCGCAAGATTGTCGGAAATGCCCGATCCTGGAAACACGATGACCCCGATCGGCAGGATGTCGAGGAGTTGGTCATTGCGCTTGAATGGCGCGGCTTTGGCGTGGCGGGTCCAGTCTGGTTTGAAAGCGACCTGTGCGACGTGGCGATTGTCGGCCCAGCAGGCCGCGATGCGCTCCGCCCCCTTGGGGGAGCCGCCGTGCAACAGCACCATGTCTGCGTGTTTGGCGCGGACCCGATCAAGTGCTGCCCAGACCGCCTGATGATCGTTGAAGTCGGAGCCACCCGTAAAGGCGACCTTGGCGCCGGCGGGGAGCATTACCTCGTTCTCGGCGCGCTTGCGGGCGGCAATGAAGTCGCGGCTGTCGATCATCGCCGAGGTCAGCGCCTTGCGATTGACCATTGAGCCTGAGCGCGGGCGCCAGGTTGACCGGAGGTGGGTCTCGAACTGGTCGGCTGCCTGGTCACGCATAAATTCAAAGGCATTGCGGCGTTCAATGAGCGTCATGCCTTCTGCGATCTTACGCTCCAGCTCGACGGATTTGACCTCCGAGCCGTCCTGCTCGCGCTGTCCGCGCTTTTGGGCTTGCTCGTTATCGTCGAGTTCGCGTTCGATCCGTTCGGCGGCGCGGTGGAAGAGGTTCACGGTCGCCCACAGCAGGTCGTCGAGGTCGGGTTCAAGACGTGTGTCTTGGAATGTGGAAGCGAGGGCGTCGAAGATGTCGGCGATCGCGCCACGGACGTGGCGTTCTTCGGGCAACGGCCTGGGATCGGGTTCATCCTCGAAGGGCCTGTGTCCAAAGAGTTGCAGCTCATCGAGGAGGCTGGAGGTGGGGGATTGCTCGTGCAGCGGTTCGAAATCGGGATCGGTGCTCATGGTGTCCTGCCTGTCCGTTTGCCGGCCGCGCCCATCGCGGCCTTCGCAGGCGACGAAGAGCGGGGGCGGAGCGGGCCTGCACCGCCGGTCCGAAGGACCGAGCGGCCGCAGCGCAGCGTAGGACGGCGAAGGCGGGCTATTTTGGCTCGCGATGCAAAGGTCCGCAGGACCGGCGGAAAATAGCCCGCCGCAGCCGTTGCCGACCCGAACCGCGTCCGGTCCGATCGCCCTCTCAGAAGGCCGTGGGCGCCGCGCCTCAAAGACAAGGTCAGACCGAGCGTTCCTCCTGCTTTACGGACAACAAGCGTCTTCCTGGCGATCACCATCGATCAAGGAAATCGGACAATATCGTCGGGCAGGAGCTGATCGCGGAGCTCGCGCGTGACCGCATCGCGTCCAAGCCGCTGCAGATCGTCGTTGAAGTCGCCGAGGTTGGGTTTCAGGGGAATGACTTGGATCCCCAGGGCGATCGCGCGTTCGGCCAGCGTTTCCTGCGCCCGATCACCGGCCGGATCGGCATCGTGAGCGATATAGAGCCGACGGAGCGTGGGGGGCAGGATCAACGCCGCGAGGTGGTTGGCCGACAGGGCGGCGGCCATCGGTAGGGTTGGCAGGATCTGACGAACCGAAAGCATTGTTTCGATGCCCTCACCGGCAACGAGCACATCCACAGCATGACCGAACCGCACTGCATTGCCCAACAGCTGCCCCATGGCCCGCCTGGGGGTGGAGATGTCGGCCTTGTGCGAGCCTGAAGGATCGAGCCAGGTCCGATGGGCTCCGGTGATCGTGCCGTCGAGATCGGTGACCGCTGCAATAATGGCTGGCCAGGCGTCGCGCGGGCGATCACGCGGGTCTTCGTCATCACCGCGATACCAGCAGCGAGGATGAAAGCGCAGGGGGCCGCCATGCCGCACATCCGTAATGCCGCGTCGGCGCAAATACGATTGTGCGACTGTGCCCGTGATCGGCTTCGACATCGCAAATAGGCGACGCGCCGCTTCGGGCGACCCTGTTGGGACCGGCGTGGCCGGTCGCCTGTCGGCATGAGACTCGGTTCGTGGCAGGCTGAGGAACAGGCGAGCCTCGTCCAAGGTGTCGCGCAGGCTTTGCAGATTTCGGCAGGCGGCGATCAGGTCGAGCAAATCGCCATGATCGCCCGTCGCGGCGTCGGTCCATTTGCCGGCCGCGCCGCTGCCGGTTTCGATGCCGCGCAGCCGGACATAGAGACTGCGGCCTGGGTTGTTGTTGATGTCGCCGACAAGCCAGTATCGGCCTTCGCGGCGTCCATTGGACAAATAGTGTCGGCAGACCGCCTCGGCGTTCCGCGCGAGACGGTCGGCCAGCTCAGCAGCAGGGCCGTGCATTGCCGGTCTCCGATCAGGCTGCGGCATGGCGGGTTGCCACCCGAGGGGCGATCCGTTCGATAGGGTGCCGACTGAGCAAACGCGCTGTAATCGAAGGACCGTTGCTGCCCGTCGGGATGAACAGGCGCAGCTTCCAGGCGATAATTTCGGAGGTTAAGCCGATGGCTTTCAGCCGCGCGACCATCGCGCTGGTGAAACCCACCAATTCGATCCGTTGAACGCCCATGACGAGCGAACGCCGCAGGGACATCGCATCGGTAAGGTGAAGCGTATCCCCCTTGGTCAGCACGGCGGCAAACGCATCACCTGCAGCCATGCTTACGGGCGCTTCTCCGAAGGCCTGAGCCACCCATGCTGCAGCGACCTGCCGGCCGATCACGCGCTCGCCATCGTCAGTCTGGAGCCGGTAAACCCGACATCCTTCTCCGGGAAGGCGTCGCCAGATGGGCAACAGCAGCCCGGTGACGATGTGCGAGGTGACTTCGGTAAAGGCGGGCAATTCGGCGATTTCCGCACTCCACGCGTGGGCAAAGCGCTCCGCGTCGACCGTTTCCCAAGCCGATTCTTCAAGAGCGTTTTGCGCCATGGCCATGCGCTCGACTGGGCGGAGGAGCCTTACGCGGCGCTCCACCTCGCCGTCATCGAGCGTCAGACTGGGGGCCGGAATTTGTACCGCTGCCCGCTTCGAACGGTGATTGATCAATAAGCGGCAGTCGCGGTCGGCACCGCGCTCAACCGCTTCGGCAAGTGAAATCGGCCGGGTCGGGTTTCGCTCGACGACCGTAAAGACCTGGGTCTCGGCGCCCGTCGCAGGGTGGGTATAGAGCGTGCGGCGCTCGGTGACGCGTAGCGAGTGCGCCGTGATGGTCTCTACGCCGCGATCATAGACGCCGGCGGCGACCGCGCCTTCGATCTTGGCGCGAAGCAAACCTTCGAATACCTCAAAGATCGTGCCTTGCAGGTCGATGGTCAGCGCCAGCATCCGGTTGAGGAATTGCGTGATTGGCGGCAGTTCCTCGCGCAGGGTGCCGTCGCGATCGGTCAGTTTGAGGGCCGTGGCGTCCTCGAACCGTTGCAGCGTACAGCCCGGCACCTTGCCGAGCAGGAGCAGTGTGTAGAGCTGGCGCAGTGCCGCTTTGGCATAGGCGCTTTCGAGGTTGTCTTCGGCACGGAAGAGACCCTGTCCGCCGGTCTGCCGCTGTCCTTTGGTAATCGCGCCCAACGTGTCGAGCCGCCGCGCAATGGTCGATAGAAACCGCTTTTCCGCTTTCACGTCGGTCGAGATCGGCCTGAAGATGGGCGGCTGAACCTGGTGGGTGCGATTGGTGCGCCCGAGCCCCTGAATGGCCGTGTCCGCCTTCCAGCCTGCCTCGAGCAAATAGTGAATGCGCAGCCGCCTGTTCTTGGCGCCAAGGTCGGCATGATAGCTCCGGCCCGTGCCACCCGCGTCGGAGAACACGAGGACGCGCTTGTCATCGTCCTGAAAAGCAGCGGTCTCCGCCAGGTTGGCGCTGCCCGCGCGATGTTCCACACACAGACGCCGTTCGCCGTCCGCGCCGATGCGGGCGACGACGCGGCGGGACCGTCCGGTGACTTCGGCGACCTGCTCGGTGCCGAACCGCTGGACGATCTGATCGAGGGCGCCTTGCACCGGGGCCAGTGCGCCGAGATGCTCGATGAGACGATCGCGACGTTCGAGCGCATCGCGGCATTGTACGGGCTGGCCATCCCGCATCACCGGCCGCGAGCACAGGTTACCCTCGCCATCGGTATAGGGTTCGAAGAGCTGGGTTGGGAACGAGTGCGCCAGATAGTCCAGGACATATTCGCGCGGGGTGATGTCGACGGCGATATCGGCCCATTCTTCGGTGGGAATGTCGGCGAGTCTCCGTTCGAGCAAGGCTTCGCCTGTGGAGACGATCTGGACGACGCAGGCGTGACCTTCGGCAAGGTCACGGTCGATCGCCGCGATCAGCGTCGGGGTCTTCATGGCGGTAATCAGATGATTGAAGAAGCGCTGCTTGGCGCTCTCAAAGGCCGACCGCGCCGCGGACTTGGCTTGAGCGTTCAGCGTCTTGGTTCTACCATCCGGCCCGGTGCCTGTGATGTTGGAGGCTTCAAGCGCGGCCGACAGATTGTTGTGAATGATCTCGAACGCGCCGGCATAAGCGTCATAGATGCCGGTTTGCTCGGCTGTCAGCCGGTGTTCAACGATCTCATATTCGACCCCTTCGTAGGACAGCGAGCGAGCGGCATAGAGGCCGAGCGCTTTGAGGTCGCGGGCGAGCACTTCCATCGCGGCGACGCCACCGGCCTCGATTGCCTGCACGAACTCGGCGCGGTTGGCGAACGGGAAGTCTTCGCCACCCCACAGGCCGAGCCGTTGGGCATAAGCGAGGTTGTGAACCGTCGTCGCGCCGGTCGCCGAGACGTAGAGTATGCGGGCATCGGGAAGCGCATGTTGCAGGCGTAAGCCAGCCTTGCCCTGCTGCGACGCGGCCTGCTCGCCGCGTTCGCCCTTGCCGCCTGCGGCATTCTGCATGGCGTGGGATTCGTCGAACACGATGACCCCGTCGAAGTCGGAGCCCAACCAGTCGACGATTTGTCGGACGCGTGAAACCTTCCCCTCGCGTTCGTCGGACCGTAGCGTGGCATAGGTGGTAAAAAGGATGCCTTCCTCCAGTCGGATGGGCGCCCCTTGGCGAAAGCGGGAGAGCGGCGTCACCAACAGCCGCTCCTGGCCGAGGGCCGACCAGTCGCGCTGGGCGTCCTCAATGAGCGCGTCGGATTTCGAGACCCACAGCGCGCGTCGATGGCCCTTCAGCCAATTGTCGAGAAGGACGCCGGCGACTTGGCGGCCCTTGCCCGCGCCCGTCCCATCGCCAAGCATGAAGCCTCGGCGAAATCGGACCATGCCGTCGGCATTTTCAGGCGCGGCACTGATCTGGTCGAAGGTCGCATCGACTGTCCAGGCGCCTGCCAACTGGCCATCATGGGCTTCGCCCGCATAGATGACGGTTTCAAGCTGGGCATCGGAGAGAAGGCCGGCTTCGATCAATCCCTCCGGCAGGAGCGGAACATAGCTCGGCTTCGGTGGGCACACAGAAGCCATGGACGCGGACTGCACGAGCGGCGTCGGATGGGGGCGAGCTCCATCGATGGCCACTGATTGCAGTCCGTAGCCTTCATAGAGAGCCTCGGTGATCCGATCGGCTGCGGGTTGGGACCAGTCCACCACGGAATAGCGGAGCGGCACGGCGGCGGGGTCGATCGATTGCGACGCAGATCGTGCAGGCGACGCAACGGATTTCCGCAAAGGCGGCTTTGCGGAGACGCGGCTCGGCGTAAAAGCGGCGCTGATGGGCAGGCGCGCGGGAATCGCATTGTCGACCCAAGCCAGAAGCTCGGTCGTACTGGACGCCATGCCGGGTGTGATGGGGAAGCATGATGGGTCATCGGCCGGGAGACGGTCGATCACGGTCAGGCGCGTTTCGGTCGTTGTACCATGCCGAGCATAGACACGGCCGTCGATCGCGGCGGAGAAGACGATTCGGCCCCGCGCCTGAAGGTCGATGAACGCATCGCGCCATGCTGCATCGTAGGGGGACAGGCTCGCCCCAGTGATGGCGACCAGGCGACCGCCTTCGGCGAGACGGGCCAGGGCGGAGTTGATGTGCCGCAGGGCCGCGTCGGCGACGCGGCCTTCGACCTGCGCTGCGACCGAGAAGGGGGGATTCATGAGGACGGCGCTAGGGACGAGCCCGGCGTCGAGATGATCATGGATGTGGGCGGCGTTAAACCGAGTGACGACCGCGGTCGAAAAGAGGTGACCGAGAAGGTCGGCGCGGGTTTCGCCCAATTCATTGAGCGCCAATTCGGCGCCAGCAAGCTCAGCGAAGATGGCAAGCAATCCGGTCCCGGCCGATGGCTCCAGAACCAGATCACCCGGCGTGATCATGGCTGCGCGTGCCGCGATCCAGGCAAGGGGCAACGGCGTCGAGAATTGCTGGAGCGCCTCGCTTTCTATCGAGCGTCGGGTGTGGGTGGGGAGCAGGCCGGCAATCTTGCTGACCACGGCAAGCTGCGAACTGGCCGGACGGCCGCACAGCGCCGGTCCAAATCGGCGCAGGAATGCGATCTGCGCTGCTTCGCACGCCTCATAAGCGTCTTTCCAGGTCCACAGCCCTTCGGCGTCCGATCCGCCAAACGCTGCCTCCATAGTGGTGCGAAGGGCGCGGGCATCGAGCGCCGTGCCCGCGATCAGGGTGGGAAGGAGATCCAGAGCGGCGCGGCGGAGCGCCAGGGCGCGATTGGCCGCCGCGCGGCTTGTCACGGTGAGGGTTGGGGACGCGAGTGCGGTTGATGTCATGGCGGGTCATCCGGGAGAGCAGGAGGAGGGCAAGCCGAACGGCGCTCTCTCTCTCGACCGCACCGGCTCGCCCCCTCCCGGCCCGCTCTCACTCTGTTTCTGCAAAGCCGCCGCCGTCGGCCGGAGGCAGATAGGCGTCGAACGGATTGCCGGGCGCGAGATGGCCGAACGGCGTGAAGACATAGTCTTCGCCGTCTCGGCCGACGGCGCAAAGGACGTAGCGCAGCTCGCGCGTCTCGGCGTCTAGGCATTCCATCAGGGCCAGATCATCATTGCGGGCGGCCTGTAGGAGAGTCTGGAAATTGCGGGAGGCATGGTCGGGGATCGGCATGGCAAGCTCCTGACAAAAGAAAGGCCCGCCAGAAGGCGGGCCGAAAGGTGGGAGTGGAGCGGGGCGGCCGGACGCCGCCCCGCGATGTTCATTCAGCGGCGATGGCGTGCTCGAACCCTGTATCCGGCTCGGGGTCGGAGGCTCCGGTCTCGTCATCCTCGTCTGCGGTCAGGAAAGCCGGCAGCGCTTCGGGCTCCGATCCGTCCGGTTCGAGCAAGACGGGTTGATCGGTTGCGGTGCGCAACGGCTCCGGCAGCCAGCCTGAACCGGCCAGCAGCCGTTCGGCCTCCTTGGCCATATCGCCCTTCTTGAGGTGCTCAATGAGCTGGGCCTCGCGATCACCCTTGCCGTCGCGAACAGCCTCCAGAATGCGCGGCTTGGTCACGCGGCCGAGGTAGGATTCGACCGTCGGGGTCCAGCCTGCGGCGACCATGTCGAGATCGACGACCTGCGCCAACGCGTCAGCATGTTTCATCCTGTCGCCCTGGTTCCAGGACTGGTGGACGGCGTTGATGCTGAAGCTGACGCAGTGGGCGAACAGTGCCCCGCGTCGATCCGTGTCGAAGGTAGTCAACGTCTGCCACAACGCACCAGGGTCCTGAGGCAGCTGATCCGACCAGCTCGCATGGCGCGCGGTGATCGCCTGCGCCGACGCTGTGTCGTTGAGACCAGGCACCTGGTGACCAAAGGCGGAGTGCTTGGCTTCGATCTCCAGGCACGTCGCGGTGCTGAAGCGGTAGAACGTCTTCAGCGCGAGGGCATGAAGGACGGCGAGATAGGCAGTGTCGGGGTCGGCACCCACCGCGTTGCGCAACGCCAGCGTCCGATGCGCAGTTAGTTCGGTCATCAGCCGCTCGGGCAGCGGCTTGATGGTGTCGTCATCCTCATCGGGTTCGCCGCCGAGCTGGGCTGCGCCGCCGATCGTGATGACGGCGCGCTGGATGCCGGCATCGGGCTCGGAAGGCTCGACGGCCTCATCCGTATCGCCACGGGTGGCATCCGGCTCAGCTTCTGCCTCGTCCTCCGGTCGCACAAACCCGCGTTCGATCTTGAGGCTGCCAGAGCTGTCGAGGCTGACAAAGGCGCCCGCCCGCGTGATGTCAGCCGGATCGAACAGCGCCGGTCGGTTCTGGAGAGCTTCGAGCGCGGCCTCGATTTCGCCCAGGCGCTGGTCGGCCTCGTCGGGCAGCTCCTCGGCCTCGGCGTAGGTCTCCTCGAGCGCCGCATACTCCTGGCTGAGCGCCTCGTAGGTCGCGTGTTCTTCATCGGTCAACGAGCTGGTGGAGGGCAAGGCGCGGAGTCCGCGCGTGTGTCCGTAATCGAAACCGATGTCGGCGCTGATCCACTTCCAGCCTTCGGCGGCGACGGTCTCCGCAGCCGCCGCGAGTTTGTCTGAGACCAGACGGTCGAGAAGCGCCGGATCCTGGAACCACCCGCCGTCATCGGTCTGGAAGAGGTCACGCGAGATGTCGCCGCCTGCGGCTTCATAGGCTTCCGCGCCGATGAAACGTGCGCGTCGATCGGAAGCGCGCACGGCGCCTTCGGTCAACATGCGCCGGATCTGATAGGCTTCCTTGTAGGGGTTGCGCGCGAGCGCCTCCCAGACCTGTTCCTGACGCGCATGGTCGTTTGTGACGGTGAAGGCCATCAGCTGGTCCAAGGTCAATTCGTCCTCGGCGTAGAGGGCGAGCAGCCGGTCGGATACGGACGCCAACTTGAGGCGCTGGCGAACGATGGCCGGCGTGACGAAGAAGCGCGCCGCGATTGCCTCGTCGCCCTGACCCTGTTCGCGCAAAGTCTGGAAGGCACGAAACTGGTCGAGCGGATGCAGCGGCTCACGTTGACTGTTTTCGGCGAGCGAATCCTCCTCGGCCGAGATGTTCGCGCTCTCTCGGATGACACAGGGCACGGGTGCTGTCCGCGACAGGCGCTTTTGTTTCACGAGCCGTTCGAGCGCACGATAGCGCCGACCTCCGGCCGGCACTTCGAACATGCCGGTTTCATTGCCTTCGGCATCGACGACCGCGCGGACGTTGAGGCTTTGGAGCAAGGTCCGTCGTGCAATGTCCTCGGCAAGATCTTCGATCGACACGCCGGACTTGATCCGGCGCACATTGGACTGGCTCAGCAAGAGCTTGTTGAAGGGGATGTCCCGCGAGGGGGACAGGACGATCTTCTGGGAAGCTTGGGTCATGGGATATTCTCCGTGACGGGCGGCCGGGAGCCTCTCTCTCGACCCTGACCCGTCACGAACTCCGTCTCGACCCTCTTACTCTCCTGGACTCCGGCCGAGCTGGCGCGCAGCGGGCGAGGTCACGCCGCTTCCCGATCCTCCTCCCGTGCCGTCGCACTGGGCGCGAAGGCCAGGAGGTAGTCCGCCGCTTTGGAGGCCGCGCTCGCGGCGCGCACGATGGCGCGATTGTCCTCGCGCAGGACGTCGAGCCAGGCGCCGATGTAATCGGCATGGCGCACGGTTGGCGCGATGCCGAGGCTCGCGCAGCAGAAGGCCGACGTCATTTCGGCGACGAGCTCCTCGCGCGAATAGGCCTTCGACCCGAAGCCACCGCTCAGGTCGCGCGCGAGGCGTCCGGGATGGCCCGACCAATGCCCCAGCTCATGCAGGGCCGTGCGATGCCAGTTGATCGGCTCGAAATAGGCCTCGGGCCTGGGGATCTGGATGAAATCAGGACCCGGTGCATAGAAGGCCTTGTCTCCGCCCAGGCGCAGGTCGACGCCGCTGGCACGAATGAGCGCCTCCACTTCTGGCACGATCAGACCTTCGGGAATGGGTGAGGGCGGCGCCGATAGCCTGTCGGGCAAGCCCTCACATTGGGCGACATTGAACACGGTAAAGCGCTTGAGGAAAGGAATGGCGGCTGGATCGTCACCATTGTCCTGTGCCCGGCGACGCTCGTCATCGGGGATGAAGCGATCGGCATAGACGACGGTGGTGCCGTGTTCGCCTTTGCGGACATTGCCGCCCAGCCCCAAAGCCTGGCGGAAGGTGAGCCAGCCTTGCGTGGCGAAGCCATGTTGGACGACCGCGCCCCAGAGGATCAGGACGTTGATGCCGGAATAGCCACGATCGGTCGCGGCGTTCCGCGGCATGGCAAGTGGCGCCGATACCGTGCTCGAGCCCCAGGGCTGGACCCAGGGGAGGCGGCCTGCCTCCAGCTCGGCAATAATCTTGGTCGTGATCTCGTCGTAGATGTTCGAGCGCTGGGTTCGGGCATGGCCTTTGGAAGCTGGGCGTGTCATCGCGTATCTCCGCGACGGGCCGGCCAGAGAACCTCTCTCGACCGTCAAAACCCGTCACGGCGACAGCCGCAGCCCTCTCCCTCTAATGTGCGCCTGCGGATCCGTCAGCTACCTACTGACCGACACGCGGACCTGATCAAGCAGGCTCCGCGTCACGGCCAAGGCCTGATCGGGCGACATCGCCAAGCCGCCGGTGGCCACCAATTCGGACAGTCCGTGCCGCTTATAGTAGGGGCTGATAGTGGCGATCAGGGCGGCAAGGTCGGGATGCGCTGGTACAAATCCGACCTTCGCTGCTTCGCCGAGGGCTTTGGCGATGTCATGCCGCACCTCGATGCGGCAGCTATCGTCGTCCCATCCCCGCTCAACAAGGAGCGCTTTGAGCCCGAGTTCGAGTGCATAGCCGACATTCTGTAAAAGCGGTTCTCCGCAAAGCCGGGCTTCAGGTTCGGCGACGTGATCGGCCATGACGAGGAAGCTCGCGGCCCGTTCGAGCAGATGTGCCTGAAGCGTGGGTTTCATCGCGTGAGTCTCATGCTAACGGTCAGAGACAACGCACGTCGCTGCGAATGGATTCCGCCGTCAGGATTGGTTGTTACCGCGGGGGCGTTGCGGGGCGCTCCCCGCAGAAGGGGTCGGGCGAGACGTGTCGGCTCGACCGCAGGGGAAGGCATTCCCCTCCTGGACCTAGACCCTTCTGGATTGAGGTTCGACGATCAGTTGCCGCCTTCGGGCGCGTGCCGCGCGCGGAGTAGGTCGCCGATCGAGCGTCCATGGACGCGGCAGACGGCGATCACCCGGTCGAAAACGATCACGCGGCCACGCCGCCCGCGCCGCGCCTCGCAAGCTACATTCTGACCGAACGCAACCTGCTCGAGGAGCGATTTGGACAGGCGGCCATCAGGGGCGTGGAGTTCGGGCGCGTCAAAGTCCGCCAAGCGCACTTCGATCCAGGTGTTTGGATCGTTGGAATTGCCGACGCACAGTCCGTCGCCGTCACCGACATAGCGGACCGTTCCCGAAAACTGCTGCCCCGGCTGAGATGGCAGGCGACCTTCGCAGGGGTCCGCCCGGGCGGGCGTCGCCATTACCGAGAAGGCAAAGGCGCAGAGGACGAACGCTGGTGGGCTCAGCACACGGCGCGCCGCAATCATGCGGGATCCTCGGGCGCGGGAATCGTCAGGCCATAATCGGCCTTCAGCATATCGACGATACGAACCAGGGCGCGGTGAATGCTCAGCTCGTTGGCGCCGAATTTGTAGTGGCCGGTGATCAGCGCTTCGGGCTCGAGATCATCGACGCGCGCCTTGCGCTTCTCCTCCTTGCCGTCGCGGATGTATGTGACAGGGTATCGGAACGACCGTCCTTCGCCCTCCCAGACGCCCCAGGCGCTGTAGTTCTGGATGTTGGCATTGTAGCACTCCGAACCGATGATCGCCTCCATCCGCACCAGGATGTCGCGAATGGGACCGACCTTGGCGCGGGTGCGCTGAACGTAGCGATAGCCCTCGATCGCCTGTTCCACCGTCTCAAGCTGCATGGCGAACCAGTCATGCTCGGCGGCGGCCTTGCGTTTGTGTTCGGCAATGAAGTCGGTCGGGACGTCATCGGGCGCGAGGGCGGCTAGGGCTTTGAAGGCCTCGACCTCCTCCGAGACAAAGCCGTAAATCTCTTCCCAGGTGGTGTGGTATTCCTTCGCCTCCGTGAGGATCGCCGGCTTGTGGTCCGCAGCCTCCCCGTAATCTAGGTCGTCCAGCCCTCGGTAAGCGGTGGTCTCCGCGTCGATTGTATACTGCTGCATCTCCCGATCCCCCGGCCATTCCTCGCGGGCGACGCGCTTGATCTCGGTCAGGATTGCGGAAGGAATATCGTCAGCCATATCGGTTCTTACTCATGCGTTTATCGACAGCCATGCGCGAGCGATCATGGCGTTGGTGTCACTTCGAGCAAGAGATAGTGTAGCGAAGTCGTCCCATCCGCCCACTGGAACTGGTAGTCGCGCGCTAACGTGATGGGCGGACCGAAGTCTCCGCCAGTGTTGTAAGTCAGAGTCTTTCCAGCCTGGTATGTCGCCCCATTGCGAAAGTCGAAATCGCTGGTCGCAAGGGAATACACCTCGTTGCTGACGTAGTGCAGGTGGTCGGTCGCGACGATCATGAAGCCGACATCCGCGACGTCACCACAACTTTCAAGGCGCGCAATGTCTTTGAAGACCTCGTAGCGATTGTTGGGTTCTCGATGGTTCTTCCGCTTGAAGAACTTGAGCTCGATCGCGCATCGCCACTGTCGACCGTCATCGTCAGTGAGCCGGAACCACACATCGATGCGGCCGCGCTTGCCGCCGGCGCCGCGTAGAGGCTTTTCCAGCTCAACCGAGAAGGTCTCGCGCTCGCTGGTGATTTCGAGATCGGCAGCAGTGGCGATGATCCTGCCAAGGTGGAGTTGCAAGGTCGCTTCGCTTTCACACTGCACCCGACCGCCCGCTATCTGGCGGAAGAGGGTCGGAACCGACAGATTCACGATGGTGCGCAGGCGTTGAACGGACATAGCCTCGTCGATACTCCAGGTTGGCAAAATGTTGAGTCAGCTATTCCCATATGTTGTTCGTCGAGCAAGATGTTCTATAAAGGTTCCGCTATCGAGGGAGGACGTTGTTGGCCGAGATTCTTTTGAATGAGCAGGCAATCGCGCCCGGCGAACCCTATTTCGCGGTCTACGTGGACCGTCCTACAGGCGCTGGGCAATCGATCGTCGCCGAACTTGAAATGAACCTGGTTGGTCCGGTCACAGCCCAGATGGCGAAGCCACGCAGGCTCAGCGGCTTCGAGCTCCCCGCCCTCGAATTGATGCATAAGGCAAAACAGCGAGCGGCCGAGCAAGGTGTGATGAAGATCCTGCTGGTTGATCCGCAGGGGCTTTTGAGTTTGGCGCGGATCAACCGCTATGATCACGGTTAAACCAATGCGTCGCCACGGCGAGGCTGGGGAGCCGCCGCGCCGTGCGTCGCGGGACTGACCTGCAGCGAACCATCCGGATCGCCGATTTCGAGCTACCGCGCGGCGCGGTGCCGATCGAGACCCTTATGGCGATGCCCCGCGAAAGCTGGGAGCACCTGCGTACCCAGATCAACATTCGGCGTCAGGAGGCTCCGAATACGGCATTGGCGCGGTGTCGACTTTGCGAAGGCGGCGTGTTCATCCGTGCGCAGGCGGTGGATGGGGATCATGTTCCGTTTTACGCCCATTTTCCCGATAGTCCGCCGACTTGCCCTTGGTACGATGGCGGCACCCTCACGCCGGACGACGCGCGTGCCGCGCAATATCAAGGCAACCAGGAATCGGCGCTTCATCGCCAGCTCTGTCAGGTTATCGAAGCGGTGGCGAAGGCTGATCCACGATGCAAAGCGTCAGCGATCGATACCTACCTGCGTCCTGCCATCCACACTCGTGGCCGCTTTCCAGACATTTTCCTCGATATGGGCGACTTGGGTCGCTTTGCGCTCGAAGTGCAGCTTTCCAAGCCGTTCGCACCCGAGATCGCAGCCCGGCATTTGCACTATGAGCGCGAGGGCGTGCGGCTGATCTGGATTTTTCGGCGCCTCGACGAGCCGTTGCCTCAAGGATTCCATGACGTCATCACGATGCAGCGCGGGAATGCCTTCATCTTCGATGACGACGCGCAGGCCGCATCCGTCGCGAGCGGTACGCTCGTCATCAAATGCCTTCTCGAAGATGGCAAGGGCAGCTACCTAAAGCCGAGGCTCGTCGGTCTTGACGATCTACAGACCAGTTCGGGTAGGTCAGCTTTCGTCGAAGATCGACGCAGCGAACGGCTGGCGACCTACTGCCGTGAGGTTCGCAATCGCTGGTGGAAGGCGTTCCAGCAGGCGCAACGCGATAAGCCTGCCTCGCCGTTTTATAGCGAGAGCTTTGCCCCCGCATGGGCCTCGGTCCGCGCGCACGTTCCGGACCTATCGGCTTGGAGAGATGCGTATTGGGCTACCCATGCGGATAAGGGCCAGGCGCATCTCGCCAGCCTGTTCGCGATACTCTGTTCGATCGCGCATAGCGCCGCTCAGGACTCCGACGTCGTTTATATCACCCGCCATTCCGGGGACGGCGCTCTCCTGGCAATGCTGAATAGCAAGGTCGGCTCAGCAGCCTTTGCGCCCTATGCAGATATGATCCTGCAGTTTCTGGGCGTAACCCGCGCGGCTGCCCTTGGCGAACGCACATCGCTTCAGAAAATCGTCCGCAATGCACGGGAGACGCATGACCAAGTCACGATCGATCACCCCGTGTGGAAGGCTGTCGTTCGGCTTTTCCCCGAAGCGCTCGATGGTGTGGTACGCGCAGAATTGATCGACTTGGCGCAACTGCCACGCTGGGCGGATCCTAGCTCTGGCCCTCAGGCGCTCGGATGAGAGGCCGGTGTTGGCGTCGGATCGGAGTACGGATTGCAGAGCTCTTCGCGCGATGAAGCGCGTTGCATTTCGGTCGTTCGACGGTATTTTTATCGACGCCCCGAGATGCATGAATCGGGTCAGACAGCCTCATAGTCTGTCCGATAGAAGACGATACATCGCGAAGAATGCATGTCGCGAACGGTGGCCGATTTATCCTGAAATTTCCGAAGCGTAGCTTTTTGCCAGATTCCCTGACGGTAGTTTTTCCGCGAAAATATTTTTTATGGTTCTAAATCAAATAGATGGGTTAGGCCCGAATAATCGAGTGGGAGTGAGGGGTAGTAGAAACGGCGGTGTTCGGCGGTAAAAGTGCGGGTCTAGACATCGAGCTCTGGCGATAGATTTCGATTGTAAAATGGCCAAATGAGTTGAAAGCGATAGATCACGCTAGACGCTTCTAGCCAGACTTTTGAGCGCCTCGCTGTCCTCTCACTCGCCTTCTGAAAACTCCAGTTTAAGCGTAGCGCGCAACCCTCCGCCAGGTGCATCATCCAGTTCAACAGTGCCGCCGTAAAGTGCTGCAAGGTCTCGTGAAATAGCGAGGCCGAGCCCACGACCGGCCTTGGTTTCGTCCAGTCGGGTGCCAATCTCAAAGACCGATGCCCGTTGGTCGGGTGAGATGCCGGGGCCATCGTCAACGATCGAGATAATCACACATTCGTCGGTTGCCGATGCGCCGATGGCTATCGTGCGAACGCACCATTTGCAGGCATTGTCGATCAGGTTCGAGAGCATTTCTGCCAGATCGGAAGGGTCGCAGTTTACCTCAATGTCGGTGGGGACATCGATCCGGAACACTAGGCTGCGCTCGACATTCAGTCGCTGCATCACGCCGACGATCTGCGTCACAAGTGCCGAGACATTGGCGAGGCAGCCGGTTACGCGCGTCCCCGCAGCGCTGGCGCGCGCCATGTGAAAATCGATTTGGCGTTGCATGCGATTGCACTGCGCCTGAATGAAGTCTGCGGATACTTCCGGGTCTTTGTCGCCGAACTGGTCGGCTTCGCTGCCGATCAGTGCCAGTGGCGTACGAAGACCGTGCGCAAGGTTGCCTGCGGACACTCGAGCGCGCTGGACGATTGCCGCCTGCGCATCCAGCAACGCGTTCATTCGCGCGACCAGCGGGGCAAATTCGCTCGGCACGTCGGTCGGCAACCGGGCTAGTTTGCCGCGGCGTAGCAGGTCTATATTGTCGCCAATCACGCGAACCGGGCGCAGACCATAGGAAATCTGCAGGGTCGCGCCGACGATCATTAGTGCCGCGAAAACCGACAGCGATAGCGCCAGATCGCGGTTGAAGTGGTCGATCGCCGTTTCGATCAGCCGCCGGTCAATGGCGATGGTGTAGTGCAGCGGCGAGGACATTCCGGCCACCGGGCGAGTGACGCCGAGTTCGAGCACCTGGCCTGTCGGCCCCACGTTCCAGCCCGACTGCGGCTCCGCGCGTGTCGCAAACTTGCCCTGCAAGGTGGCGTTTCCCAACGTCGTGGACGTAACCCGCGTCCTCCCCGGTTCCTCGATTTGCCAGTAAAATCCCGATCCGCTTTCACGAAAACGCGGATCGGACATCGGCCGTTGGAGCTTCGGTCGACCGTTCGGCCCGATCTCGGTCAGGATCGCAAGCTCCTTCAGATGCCCGGTCAGGTCGGCGCGATATTGCTCGGTCGTGTGCCAGCGATACAGACTGGAAATGAACCCTCCAGCGATAACAGTCGCTAGGCTGACCCATAGCAGTGCAGCAAACAGAAAACGCAGACGCAGGCTTTTAAAATCGGCGGTCATAATGCCTCCAGCCGATAACCAATCCCGCGAACCGTCTTGATGCGGTCCCTGCCAACCTTGCGGCGCAGGCGGCCTATATGCACTTCAACCGTATTGGGATCGCGCTCGGCCTCGAGCGGGTAGAGATTGTCGAGGATGGCCGCTTGGCCTAGCACCCGCCCGGCGCTGTAGATGAGCAAGGAAAGCAATCGGAATTCCGTACCGGTCAGGTCGATTGCATGGTCATCGATGAAGACCTGTTTGAGCGCCGGGTCGAGCGAAAGGGCGCCGACCTGCAACCGGCTTGCGCTATGCCCCGCCGCGCGTCGTGCGAGCGCATGCAGCCGCGCCACAAGCTCTTCGATGCGCACCGGCTTGACGATAAAATCGTCGGCACCGGCGTTCAGCCCCTCGACCTTGTCCTGCCAGCTACCGCGTGCGGTGAGGATCAGCACCGGTGTCTTTAGGCCGCGCGTACGAAGCAAGCGGATCAATTCCAGCCCGGTCATACCCGGCAGCCCGAGATCGACCACGAGCACGACAAAACCGTCGAACGCAAAGCCGGCCGCATCTTCAGCGGTGCCGACGATCTCCGCGGTCATGCCGTGCCGCGCAAGGCTAGACGCCATGCGCGAGGCAAGTTCCGCCTCATCCTCGACAATCAACACGCGCAATCGACGTCCTCCTTGATGGCGGTTCTAGACGAGCTTGCTGCCATTTACCTGTCAATCTGACAGCTAATCGACAGCTTGCCGACCTAGAGCGGCGACCATGAAGCAGAATCGCAACTTGATCGTGACCGGAGTGGCGACACTCGCCGTGGTGCTTGCCGGGATGTGGTGGATTAGCGGTACGCCTGCACCGCCGCCAGCAGAGGGCGCCGCCGCGTCTGCACCGACTTCCAAGGCGCCGCCCGGCACGATCAACATGACCGCCGATCAGATTGCCCGCTTGGGCATCGCGCTGGCACCGGCGGCGCAGGCTGGCGTTGTGCCCTTGGCCAGTCTGCCTGCCATGATCGTGCCGCCCCCCAATGCGCGCGTGGCCGTTGCTGCTACGTTCCCCGGCGTCGTGACGCGTACGCTGGTGATCGAGGGGCAAGCCGTCCGGCGCGGGCAGCCGCTGGCGATCATCGCGAGCCGCGATGTGCTGATGATGGGGGCAGAGCTTGCCCGGTCGCGAGCGCGCCTCGGTTTCGCGCAATCCAACGCCAGCCGTCTGGGGCAGCTCAGTAGAGAGGGCGTGATTGCGGGATCGCGCTCGGACGAGGCGCATGCCACGCTTCGCGAGGCGCAAGTCGATGTGACCGAGAAAGGCCGCATCCTGGCGCTCGCTAACGCATCGGGAAGCTCTGGAACCTATACGCTGGTCGCGCCGATCAGCGGTCGCGTAACGACGGCCAGCCTGCAGGCAGGCAGCCCGGTCGATGGAACGTCGGCGCCCTATGTCATCGACGCTGCCGATCGGTACGAGATCGAGGCGCAGCTTCCCGAGCGGTTGGTCGGGTCGGTCAAACCGGGCATGGAAATCCGGCTGGGCGACAGTATGGGCGGCACCGTGACCTCGGTCGGCGCGACGATCGATCCGGCGACGCGATCGGCGATGTTGAAGGCAACGATCGCAGCGGGGCCGAACGCAGGACAGGGCGTGTTGGCGACCGGCAAGGCGACGACGATCGTCGTGTTCGCCCCGGCGCCTGCCGGCGCCGTTGTCGTGCCGACCACCGCGGTGACGTCCATGAATGGCGGCGACGTCGTTTTCGTCCGAACGTCACCTGGATTCATCACGCGACGGATCGTCAAGGGCGGCAGCACAGGCGCAAACGTGGTCATTCTGTCCGGACTGACGGCTGGCGACCGGGTGGCTGTCACCGGCACGAGCGAGCTGAAGTCGCTCGCCGACGCTCGCTAGGACAGCCGCCATGCTTCGCTCCCTCGTCGCGACCTCGCTGTCGTATCGGCTGCTTGTCCTCGCCTTGGCCGTGCTCGTCGCCGCGCTGGGTGTGGTCGCGTTCCGCAGCTTGCCGGTCGATGCCTATCCCGACATTGCGCAGACTCAGGTCAAGATGATCCTGAAGGCGCCTGGCATGACGCCGGAAGAAGTCGAGAGCCGCGTCATCACACCGATTGAACGGGAAATGCTCGGCATTCCCAAGCAGGCGATCCTGCGATCGACCGCCAAATATGCCATCGCCGACATCACTATCGATTTCGTCGACGGCACCGACATCTACTGGGCGCGCCAGCAGGTAGCGGAGCGGCTGACCGGCGCACTTGCCGAAATGCCCACTTCGGTGAGTGGTGGGCTCGCACCGATCTCGACGCCCTTGTCAGAAATTTTCATGTTCACGGTCGATGGACCGTTGGATCTCACGGCCAAGCGCGATCTGCTCGACTGGACGATCCGGCCCGCACTGCGCACGGTACCGGGCGTCGCGGATGTCAATTCGCTTGGCGGGTTCGTCAGGACCTTCGAAGTCCGGCCCGATCCCGTCGCGCTGGCCAGCGCCGGGTTCACGATCGCCGATGTGCGCAATGCCATCGACAGCGGCAACCGCAACGACGGTGCTGGTCGGCTCGGGCAAGGTGAGGAAGCGTTGATCGTCCGTGCCGTGGGCGCGGTGCAATCGATCGATGACCTCAAGGTGCTCGTGCTTGCCAACCGCGTCGGTAAGGTCGTGCGGCTGGGCGATGTCGCGACGGTGTCGATGGGCAGCCTGACGCGGTATGGCGCGGTGACCAAGGACGGCAAGGGCGAGGCGGTCGAAGGCCTGGTCATCGCGCTGCGCGGTGCGGATTCGCGCCAAGTGGTCGCTGGTGTGCAATCGCGGCTCGATGAACTGGGTAAGTCGCTGCCGACAGGCACGTCGGTAAAGGTCTTTTACGATCGGTCCGACCTGATCGGGCGCGCGATCGGCACCGTCGAGGAGGCGTTGTTGGAGGCGACCGTGCTGGTGGTGATCCTGCTGATCGTTTTCCTGGGCGATTGGCGCGCGGCAGCGATCGTCGCGGTGGTGCTACCGATGGCGGCACTCATCACCTTCCTGCTGATGCGGGGCGTAGGGCTGACCGCCAATCTGATGAGCCTTGGCGGGCTTGCGATTGCTTTGGGGATGCTGGTCGATGGCGCGGTCGTCGTCGTCGAGAATATCGTCGAGCGGCTCAACAGCGATCCGGACGACGGGCGCCCCCGGCTGAACGCTGTGTTCCGTGCGACCAATGATGTGATCGTGCCGGTTTCGGCGGGCATCATCATTATCGCGCTCGTGTTCCTGCCGTTGCTATCGCTGGAGGGGCTGGAGGGAAAGCTGTTCGCACCGGTCGCGCTGACGATCGTGTTTGCGCTTGTTGGATCACTGCTGCTGGCGCTGACGCTGGTGCCGGTGCTGGCATCCTACGGCCTGAAGAGCGCGCATCACGGTGAACCGTGGATCATGCGCCAGCTTGCCCCACGTTATCACTTGCTGCTGGAGGGTGCGTTTGCCCGCAAGCGCCTAGTCTACAGCCTGGCCGGCGTCGCGCTGGTCCTCGCCGGCGCCGCCTATACGGCGGTGGGCAAGACCTTCATGCCCAATATGGACGAGGGATCGGTGATCATGCAGCTCACCAAGCTGCCGTCGATAGGCCTTGATCGGTCGCTCCAGAATGATCTCGCGGTGCAGCGCGCGGTATTGGCGTCGGTGCCCGAGGTGTCGGGGTTCATCGCCCGCACCGGCTCCGACGAACTCGGCCTCGACCCCATGGGGCTCAACGAAACCGATGGCTTCATGACGCTGAAGCCGCGGTCGCAGTGGCGTGGCGACAAGGAACTGATCATCAACGATCTGCGCAAGACGATGGAAAAACTGCCAGGTATCTCGCCGAGCTTCACCCAGCCGATCGAAATGCGCGTTTCGGAAATGCTTACCGGTGCGCGCGGCGATCTTGCCGTCAAGATTTTCGGGCCCGATCTGAAGACTCTGTCGAGCCTTGCCGGGCAAGTAAAGACCGTGCTGTCCCAAGTGCGCGGCGCATCCGAAGTGATGACCGTCGCCAACGACAATGTCGGCTATCTTCAGCTCGACATCGACCGACTGGCGGCGGGGCGGGCCGGGATGCCAGTCGGCGACATGGAAGATGCGATGCGCGCGCAGCTGGAAGGCATGCCCGCGGGTGTTGTCGCCGAGGGACAGAAGCGCGTCCCAATCATGATTCGCGGCGACAATGTCGTGCGCAACGATCCTGCGCTGTTCACGGATCTGCAACTGCGCACGCCTGCGGGAACGCTTGCCCGCGTCAGCGACATGGCACGCATCAGCCGGATCGAGGGACCGGTAAAGGTATCGCACGAAAACGGCTCGCGCTTTGCTCTGGTGCAGGCGTTTGTGTCGGGTCGCGATCTGGTCGGCTATGTCGATGAAGCCAAGGCGAATGTCGCGGCCAAGGTCGTGTTGCCGCAAGGCTATACACTCGTTTGGGGCGGCCAATTCGAGAATCAACAGCGGGCGTCGGCGCGCTTGCTGCTGGTCATCCCGGTCGCGCTGCTGCTCATTTTCTTCGTGCTTTACGCCACGCTGCGCTCGGTCCGGGCGGCAGTGCTAATCCTGCTCAACATCCCGTTCGCGCTAGTCGGCGGCATCGTCTCGCTGTGGCTGTCGGGTTCATATCTGTCGGTGCCGGCCTCGGTCGGTTTCATCGCGCTGCTGGGCATCGCCGTGCTGAACGGCCTCGTGCTTGTCGCCTATTTTCGGCAGCTGCGTGCCGAGGGCCTGAGTATGGCCGATGCGGTGCGGCGCGGTGCCGAACGGCGGCTGCGCCCGGTGCTGATGACGGCGGCGATCACCGCCTTCGGGCTGGTGCCGTTGCTGTTCGCCACCGGGCCTGGATCGGAAATCCAGCAGCCGCTGGCGATCGTCGTGATTGGCGGGCTGATTACGTCGACATTGCTGACCCTGATCCTGTTGCCGATCCTGTTCGAACGCTTCGGCGAGGCCCGCGCGGAGGCGATAAATGGCTGAGCTGCTCGTCACCTTTTATTGCGCGAGGGGCGACTTGGACATCTTGGTAACGGTGCTTCGCGCGGCGAGCGGCGTGCCGCTCCATGTCAGCCATGACCAAGTCTTCGGCCATGATTTTGGCGACGCGCGCACCGCAGAACAGGTGCGCGGCAGCATGGACCGTGCGGCGATCTCGCTGACGAGTTCCGAAGCCGCGCTTGATGACCTCGTCACGGCCGTAACCGAAGCCCGCAGGGCCATGCCTGTGCGCTGGCACGCGGTCGCCCTGGCAGCACGCGGAAGGATCGAATGACAATGTCTTACAGGTTGGCACTGCTCCTCACCGGCAGCATGCTCGCCGCCACGCCAGTGCTTGCGGAGCGGAACGATTTGCCGCCGTCTGACGCGGTGGCGCAGGCGCTGGATAATGCGCCCGGCGTGCGTGCGTCGGTGGCGCGGATCGATTCCGCCAAGGCTTCCGAGGAAGCGCTGCGCGCTGGGCCGTACGAAGTCACGGTGAGCGCCAGTGCGATCCGGCGCTCGGTCACGCGCGAACGCGACTATGCGGAGTTCGACGCGACGCTATCGCGCCCGTTCCGCATGCCGGGCAAGGCGCGGCTCGATCGATCGGCCGGGGCGCTCGGCGTCGAGGTCGCGTCGAATAATGCTGAGGACGCCCGACATCAGGCGGCGTTGATGCTGTCGGGCCTGTGGCACGACTGGCTCCTCGCATCGGCACTGAACCGCAATGACCAGACGAACATCGCCAATTACCGGCAGGCGCTTGTCGCGGTGAAGCGCCGGATGGCGCTGCGCGATGCGGCCGCGCTCGACGTGGATCAGGCGCAGTCGGCGCTGTCGCAGGCGACCGCGCAGGCGGCGCAGTCGCTGAGCGCGGTCAGTCGGGCGCGGCTCGCGCTCGCAACCGAATTTCCGCAAGTGCCGCTCGGTGACGCCGCGCCAGACCTCGCGCTGCCCGAAATGCCCGATCAGCCGTTACACACGCTACGCGATCTGGTGCTCGAACGTAGCCACGAAATTCGCGCGGCCGACCGAGAGGCGCAGCGGTTGGCCGTCCTTGCGCGGCGCGCGAAACTCGACCGTGTCGCTGATCCATCATTCGGCGTCCGCCTATTCAGCGAGCGCGACGGGCTCGAGCGCGGGGCTGGCTTAGTTGCATCAATGCCCTTCGGCGGCAGCCACCGTAGCGCGCTGGCCGATCGGGCGTCATCCGATGCTAATGCCGCGATGATCGATGTGGAACGCGTCCGCCGGTCGATCACCGTGATCGCCGACACCGACATGAGCGACAGCTCCGCATTGTTCGATGCCTGGCGCGCCAATCGTGATGCTGCCGATAGCGCCGCAGCCGCCGCTGCGCGCACGCGGCGCGGCTATGAGGTGGGCGTCATCGATTTGACCGACCTGCTTTATGCCCAGCGTCAGGCCAATGATGCCCGCCGCGGCGAGATCACCGCGCGGGCAGAGGCCGCCCGGGCATTGCTGAAGCTCCGGATCGACTCTCACACGATCTGGGCTCCAACGGGCGAAGCAGACTGAGCCAACTGCGGCGCTATCGCGATCAGACGGCCTTAGCTAGCTATCACCAGCTATTCGCTTCCGGATTACAGCCTGATTAGACTGCAGTGCCGACGAGTGCGCCGATGCCGGCGGTCAGCCCCATCGCCAGTGCTCCCCAAAACGTGACGCGCGCTGTCGCCTTCCAAACGGGCGCTCCACCAACATGGGCGCCTACCGCACCCAGTAACGCGAGAAACAACAGCGACGCGGTTGCTTCGATGATCACCAGCCGGCTGACCGGCGCGAAGATCACGATCGCTAGTGGCAGAGCGGCACCTGCCGTGAACGTTGCGGCAGAGGTAAGCGCGGCCTGAATTGGACGCGCGGTCGTCATCTCGGATATGCCAAGTTCGTCATGCGCATGCGCCGCGAGCGCATCCTTCGCCATCAGTTGCCGCGCGACGGTGTCGGCGGTTGCCGAATCGACGCCGCGCTTCATGTAGATCCCGGCGAGCTCCTGGATTTCCCCGTCGACGTCGGTGGAGAGTTCTGCGCGCTCGCGCGTCAGATCGGCCTGTTCGGTGTCGGATTGGGAGCTGACCGAGACATATTCGCCAGCAGCCATCGACATGGCGCCAGCAACCAATCCTGCGGCCCCTGCGATGAGGATGTCACTTGGCTTCGCCGCAGCAGCCGCCACGCCGATGATCAGGCTGGCGGTCGACACGATGCCGTCATTGGCCCCAAGTACAGCGGCGCGGAGCCAGCCGATCCGCGATACCAGATGTCGTTCGGGGTGCAGGTGGAGCCTAGTCATTGCCGCGTTCGCCTCTTTCGGAATTGCCGCCTTCGCCAGCCTCGGCGTGAGCGCCGGGGGTAAATGCCAGAGGGTCGAACTTCGTCACCGTATACGCTGAGCCAGCGATAATGATCGCTGCGACGGGGAGCGCCAGAGAGGTCGGAGGAAGAGCATCGCTGACGCCGGGGTGAAGATCGGCGCTCTTTTTGCCGGTGATGAACGCCCCGATCAGATTGTCCTTCGTCAGCAGCGACATTGCGATGACCGCGATGACGTGCAGCGCGATGAGGCCAAGTAGAACATTGGCCAGCGTCTCGTGCAGACCGCCTTCGGCCTCACCCTGCATCGCGGCGCCGCTATAAGCGATCCCGCCGACTGTCCCGAGAAGGGCGATGATCGCGATGCCGCCAAGTGCATTATGGCCAATCGATCGCTCAGGCTTTCCCGAGAGAAGGCCGCCGATGTGATGCGCGATCTGGCTAGGTTTCAGGAAATCAGAGAAGCGTGCGTGTTCCCCACCGACGAAACCCCAGACCAGTCGGAACGCAATCAGGATCGCGGCGACCCACCCGGCAGGGACGTGCCAAGGCGCAAGCGCGCTATCTTCTTCTGACGACAGGAAGGCGACGAGGATTGTGGCGACCAGCAGCCAGTGGAACAGGCGCACGGGCAAATCCCAGACGCGAATGCGTACGGCAGAGCTTGATTGTGCAGACAGGTGATCGGTCATTTCTATTTGCTCTTGCGTTGGAGGGGCTGGATGATAGCCGGACGGGTTAGGTCGTCACCCAGCCGGCCTTTCAGCGACGGTCGAGGTCCATTACTTTGGTCCAGGCCCGGCCAAAGTCATCGATGAACTTGCGACTTGCATCGTCGGATGCATAGACCTCGGCCACGGCGCGGAGCTCGGAGTTCGATCCGAACACGAGATCAACTGGCGTCGCCGACCATTTGCGCTGTCCGCTCACCCGGTCACTGCCGATATATTTACCTAGTTCGCGATCAGATTTTGCCCACTGCGTACGCATGTCGAGCAGGTTTACAAAGAAGTCGTTGGTGAGGACCCCCGGGCGGGTAGTCAGCACACCGTCCGCCGACTGGCCGCTGTTGGCGTTAAGCGCCCGCATGCCGCCGACCAGCACGGTCATCTCAGGGACGGTGAGCTCGAGCAGCGTCGCTCGTTCGACCAGCATCTCTGCAGGGGAGCGCGTGTTGACGGTAGAATAGTAGTTGCGGAACCCATCGGCGGTTGGTTCCAGCGGCGCGAACGACGCAGCGTCGGTCTGCGTTTGCGTCGCATCGACTCTGCCCGGTTTGAAGGGTAGCGATAGATCTGCGCCGGCCGCCCGCGCCGCCTGTTCGACGCCGGCGTTGCCGGCCAGCACGATCATGTCGGCAAGCGAAATCTGGCGGCCCCCAGGAGCGCGGCGGTTGAAGTCGGCGCGCATGGCGTCGAGCCTGGCGAGCACTGTCGCCAGTTCGGCCGGATTGTTCGCGAGCCAATGGATTTGCGGCTCCAGCCGCAATCTCGCACCGTTGGCGCCGCCACGCATATCGGTGCCGCGATAGCTCGCTGCCGATGCCCATGCCGTGCGGACCAGCTGGGACACCGTGAGTCCTGAGGCCAGCACACGCACCTTCAGCGCGGTCGCGTCGTCTGTGTTGATCGAAGCGGCGGCGGCCTGTGGCAGCGGGTCCTGCCAGATGAATTGCTGCGCTGGAACCTGCGGCCCGAGATAATGCGAGCGCGGTCCCATGTCGCGGTGGATGAGCTTGAACCAGGCCCGGGCGAACGCATCGGCGAACTGGTCGGGATGATCGTGGAACCGCATCGCGATCACCCGGTAGGCCGGGTCTTCTTTCAGCGACAAATCGGTCGTGAACATGATCGGGGCGTGAGTCAGCCCGGCGACATGGGCGTCGGGCACCAGGCTCGTCGTGTTCTTGTCGCTGGGAACCCACTGGATCGCTCCCGCTGGGCTCTTTGTCTTCACCCAATCGAAGGTGAAGAGATTGTCGAGATATTGGGTCGTGAAGGCGATCGGATTCGATGACCATGCGCCCTCCAGTCCGCTGGAGACCGTATCTTCCGCATTGCCCTTGCCGCAGCTGTTCTTCCAGCCGAAGCCCTGCTGCTCGACTGCGCCGGCAGCCGGTGCAGCGCCGACGCAGCCGGATGGAGCATGGGCGCCGTGCGCCTTGCCGAAGGTGTGCCCGCCGGCAATCAGCGCGACCGTTTCCTCGTCGTCCATGGCCATCCGGCCGAACGTCTCGCGGATGTCGCGCGCAGCGGCAATGGGATCGGGATTACCGTTGGGGCCCTCGGGATTGACGTAGATAAGACCCATCTGCACCGCCGCCAACGGTCGGCTGAGCTGGCGATCGCCGCTATAGCGCTTGTCGTCGAGGAACTTCTGCTCCGGGCCCCAATAGACTCGGTCCGCCTCCCAGTCATCGCGCCGTCCCCCGGCGAACCCGATCGTTTTAAACCCCATGGACTCCAGCGCGACGTTGCCGGACAGCGCCATCAGGTCGCCCCACGAAATCTTGCTGCCGTACTTCTGCTTGATCGGCCAGACGAGCCGCCTTGCCTTGTCCAGGCTGACATTATCGGGCCAGCTGTTGAGCGGCTCGAAGCGCTGCTGTCCACCCACCGCACCGCCGCGCCCGTCGGTAACGCGGTAGGTGCCCGCGCTGTGCCAGGCCATGCGAATGAAGAAGGGGCCGTAATTCCCATAGTCGGCGGGCCACCACGACTGCGATGTGGTCAGCACCTTGCGGATGTCGGCCTTCACCGCCTCGAGATCGAGCGTGGCGAAGGCCGCTGCATAATTGAAATCATTGCCCAACGGATTGGACGACGGTGATTGCTGGCGAAGCGGGCTTAGGTCGAGGCGGTCCGGCCACCAATCCTGGTTCGTCATCGTCGCGTCCGCAGACTCGACTCCAGCCTGGGCCGATGCCTGCGACTTTGCGGCGGGGGCAGCTTGCGCCTGGGCAAACGTCAGCGGCAGAAGCGCGCATGACAGGCTGGCGATGATCTTTACGGTCTTGGCACCCATGATCCGACTCCTCAAAGAATGCGCGCCAGAAAGGCGCTGCGTCGGAGTCGGAATGGACGCCGTTCCTGACGAAGGCCTGACGGCGGGGGCGATCAGCGGGTCGGGGGCGATGCGAACGTAACGCAGAACAGTGCGCCGCCGCCAGAGACGTTCTCGACCGTGATTGTCCCGCCATGCGCTTGAGCAAGCCGCTGGACGATGCCGAGCCCGAGCCCGGCACCATCGGTCGTTCGTCTATCCTTACGCCAGAAGCGCTCAAAAATATGTGGCAGGTCTTCGTCAGCGATGCCGGGCCCGTGATCGCGGACGCTGATCTGAGGGCCCGGGCCCGCAGTCACCTCGATCGGCTTATCGCCGGGCGCATGGGCGAGCGCGTTGTCGATCAGATTGCGATAGATGCGGTAGATGGCCTCCGCATGGCCCAACGCCCGTGTGTCGCCGACACTCTCGAACTGCAGGTCGCGGTTTTCTTTGAACACCTTGGGAGCCATCGCGGCGACGATTTCGCGACCGATTTCCGCTAGATCGACCGTCGTCTCGGGCTCGACCGCCATTGCGTCGGCTTGCGCCAGATCGAGCATCTGGCCGACCAGGCGCGTCATATGCTGTGTATCGGCTTGCAGGTCGTCCCGCTGTGGGCTGGGCGGCAATCGGTCGAGCGACAATTGCATGATCGACAGGGGCGTGCGCAATTCGTGCGCGGCGTTGGCGGTGAACCCGCGCAGAATCGCCATTGTCTCGTCGAGCCGGGTCAGTGCACGGTTGACGGCACGGACGAGCGTATTGACCTCGCGCGGCTCGGGTGCCTCCGACAGGCGTAGCAGGACGTTGCCCGGATCGAGCGCATCGACTTCGGCCTCGGCGCGGCGTAGCGGATGAAGAACGCGGCGCACCGCAAAGACATTAAAGAGTAGCAAGAGCAGCGACAACGGAATCAGCGGCAGGAGGACGTGCTGGACAATCTCGTTGGCGATCACTGGTACAAAAGGCCGAATACCATCACCTTCGAATTGCATGAACAACCACCGCTGCTGGCCGTCCTGCGTGACCGACCGAACGCCCGAAATACGAAAGCCGCTGGGAACGCGTTCGCGGCGGGTCCAGTCCATCAGGACGCCGCTGGGAGCATCGGCGCGCGATAACGCAGAAAATAGGCCACCGGAATTCGGTTCGATATAGCGCGCCGCCCAGTGCTCCGCCCCAGGCGGCCCCGCAAGCAGATCGGGAGTCAAATCGGTCGACCGCTCCGCCTTGCTGGCCTCCAGCGTGAGCAACTCCTGCGCCAGCGATTCCGGTTGGCTGCTGTAGGTGACGACGACGATGCCGACATCGAGCAGCGCGAACAGAAGGGTGAAGGCGGCCAAGCGTGTCGCGATCTGCCGGAACAGCGTTGGCCCGACCGGTCCCTTCTTGCTGTTGCCTGCTCTATCCATAGATAGTGACAGGTGCGAAGAGTGCATAGCCGACTCCGTGGACCGTGCGAATCTGAACGTCGGCTCCGGCTGAGGTAAGTCGTTTGCGCAAACGCGAAATGCATGCCTCAAGCGCATTCGGCGTCACCTCGACATCCATCGAGTAAAGCGCGCCCTCAAGGGCTGGCTTGGCGACCACATGACCCGCTCTGCGCAGCAAACATTCGAGCAGATCGACCTCACGTGGTGTCGCCTCGACAGGAACGCCGGCCACGGCGACGCTGCGCTCAGCAGAATGCAGGATCACGTTTCCAACCGCCAGCTCGGTTCCGAGCGACGCGCCCGGTCGCCGCAAAAGCGCGCGGCAACGCGCCGCCAGCTCTGGAATCTGGAACGGCTTGACCAGATAGTCGTCTGCGCCCGCATCTAGGCCCAGCACTCGATCATCGAGTCCGCCGCGCGCTGTCAGGATCAGGATCGGCATCGTATCTTGGCGCCGCCGTAGCGCGCGGACCAGATCGAGCCCCTCGCCGTCGGGCAGGCCGAGATCGAGCAGCAGCAGGTCGTAATCGTTGAGCTTCAGCGCATGTTCCGCCCCGTCAACCGTTTCGCACCAGTCAACGGCGAAGCCCTGACGGTCGAGACCCTCGCGGATCAGGCTCGCCAGACGGGCATTATCTTCAACCAGCAACAGGCGCATTGTCGATGTCCGTCCCTTCTGCCACCCGCTTGTAGCCAGTAATCATCGCGAGTGGCAGGTTCTCGCGGTGACGGATGCTTTCGACGATCGCGCCAATGACGTGGAGCGCGACTGCCCCGATTAACACGTTGGCCGTAATCTCATGCAGGGTCTCGACCCACGCGACGCCCCAGAATGCATCGAGGCCCATCATCCATCCGGTCGAGCCCACCGTAGCCAGCAACACCAACAGCAGCACGATCATCGCCGCCCCGGCTGGGTTGTGGCCGACATAGCGCGGCTCGCGCTTCCCAAGCATCGCGGCGAAATAGCCAAGCAGCCGACGCGGCCCGGGCACGAAGCTCGCAAAGCGGGCATGCCCTCGCGCGATTACGCCCCAGCCTAGCCTGATGATCAGCGCGGCGATGACGGCATAACCAACATAGATGTGCGGGTTCTCCGCGTGCCGCAAGAATGTTAGGTTGGCGATGACGCCGCCTGCGACGGTCCAGTGGAAGATGCGGACGATCGGATCCCACACCCTGACCCGGCGGGGGGCCGGGCCAGGGTTGGTCGTGGCGGCGACGGGGGCGGTCGCTGCCACGATCAGTCGATGTTGTTCTGGACGACGGCGCCGGTCACCGGGTTGAAATAGACCTCGGCGCGCTTGCCATCCTTGGTGTGGGCATAGATTTCGTAACAGCTGCCCGAGACCTGGAAGACCTTGATGTCGCGGTAGCCCATCTTGGCAATCTTCGCCTTCATCTGCGCCTGCGTGAGCCATTTGGCTGGCGGGAGCTTGGTGCAGACCGGGGCGGCGCTTGCGATCGTGGCGACCGAAAGGGCAGAGGCGGTCAGGGCGAGCTTGAGCAATGTCGAACGCTTCATGGGATAGTCCTTTGTGATTGGGCGGTGTGTGCCGACCCGGCGCAATCCAACTGCGCCCGGCAACTGACGAAAAGCTGACGGATCGCGAAAAATGCGTGGCCGTTAAATTTCCGACTCTCTGATCGCTGCGTCAGCAATGTGTCAGGAGATCCTTGCACAAGCCGCTCGTCGCCGCTGTCGGCGCGTATCGGAGAGACATCATGAACCGTACCCTGTTCGCTGCGGCTGCCAGCGTCGCCGTCCTTATGTCCACCAGCGCGATCGCCGCGCCACCGGAGGGCAAGCCGCTTTCACCGCAGACCCGCACAAACCTAGAAGCTGCGATGCACGGGGAGGCGTATGCCAACCTCAAATATCTGCGTTACGCAGACCAGGCTGAGGCTGCAGGCAAGCCTGCGCTGGCGAAGCTCTTCCGCGCTTCCGCCAATATCGAGGCGAACGAGCATTTTGATCGCGAGGCACAAGCGCTGCAGCTTGGCGGCGCGAACAGCGCCAATCTCGGTGACGCAATGGCCGGCGAGCATTACGAGAACGTCACGATGTATGTGAACTTCGCCAAGCAGGCTGAAGCCGATGGCGATCGCAAGGTCGCGGCGATGTTCCGCCAAATTGCGATCGATGAAGGCACTCATTACGATGCCTATAAGGCAGCACTGGCGAAACTGGCCGTCAAGTAGGCGAGCAGCCCTTTTAACCGGAAATGCGAAGCCGGATGTTGCCGCCTTGGGCAAGCTCACACTGTGGATTATCGCGCATCTCAGATGCGCGATAATCCACAGTGTGCGACGAGCGGTTTTTCAAAGTTTTCCGATGGGTCGCCATCAAAGACCCGCTATTATCGGCTGGCGCACGCTCGCTGGTTTCGTCGCTTCCTCTACTCGCTTACAACCCGAGCAGATCGACGCTGACGGTATTTTTGAGCGTGACTTGGGTTCGGACGTCAGAACTAGAACGGCGAACCGAGAGCCGATAGTAGTCGATAGATGGCTTGGGCCGGCGGGTGGAAATTCATCAACGATTTCAATAGCGTAAATTTCTGACGGATCGCAGGCCGGTAGTAGTTCAGCGAAAATATATTTTCATGAGTAAATTCAATTGGTTGACATAGAGGCAAACAATCGAGTGGGAATGATTTTGGCGGCAGCGACGATCTGACCATCATCCCGATGCCGGGCAGTCGCCCACCCGCTTGCCGGTCAGGTCATGAGTGGTGCGCAGCACCGGTTGCCCATCCTGCATCTTCGTCATGGTGGTGCCCAGTGTCATAGTATCGGCGGTATAATTGCCCTCCGCCATGATTTCCGACGTGCCCGCCCCCGCCTTGCAGGCCAGCGTCACGATCAACCGACCCTTGCGCGCCAGCTTATCCTTATAGCTACAGTCCGTACCTTCCGCACCAGCCAGCACGGCGCTGTTGGGCACTCCATCCGGGGCCACTATGATGCAGATCTTGTCCTCGCTGACTTGGCGCAGCGCCTCTTGATATTGCGCGGGCGTGACGGTCGGGGTGTTGTAGCCAGTGGTCTTGCGGGTCAAAACCCACTCCCCTGCCTGCATGACGATCGGGGCTTCTTCAGCCTCCGGCGTTGGTGCCGGTTCCCCGCCACAGCCGCCAAGCCCCAGCATCATCGCAAGCGGCAGCGCCGCCAAAAGGCTCTTGTCCATATCCTCATCCCCGTTCTCATGCGTCGGAACGAGAGCAAGGCTCTACCCGTCAAGCATAAAGAGCAAGCGGAAATACGTGGCGATCACTCCGCCGTGCAGTCCGCCCCGATCCATTTGCCTTCCGACCGCGCCTTCATCGCCATGGCGGTGCCGTCGGGGCCGCCCGCCATCTGCATGTCCATGTCCATCGCATAGCTGTCGGCCGCATAGGTGCCCGCCATCGTCGCGTTCATCGTGCCGCCATCGGCCTTGCACGATACCTGCCCCTTCACCGTCCCGCCGCTGACGGCAAAGTCCTTGAAGGCGCAGTCCTTATTATCCTGGCCCGCAAACATCTCGCCGCTGGGATTGGCCGCTTCTTCAGGCGTGACGCAATATTTGAGCGCGGTCTGGCTCATCATGCTCTTCATCTGATCCTCCATGCCCGCGGGCGCGCCCGGCATTTTGGACAGGTCAATATCCTGGATGGTGAAGCGCCCTTCCCACTGGCCCGGCTTCAGCTGCACCTTGTCGACGGCAGCCTTCACCTCTTCGCGGCTCATGGCGTCGGTGGCCGCGATATTGCCGGTCGTCTCGCCCGGCTTGTCGCCGCAGGCGGCCAGCATCAGCAGCGCCGTGGCGGTAATTCCAAAAGCCTTCGTCATCGCATGTCCCCTGTTCGCGCGCGGTGGCAGCCTGTTGTTTCGAGAGCATATCAGGCCGAAGCGACAATTCAAATTCTTAGGCGGTATCGTCGTCCCATAATACTGTTCTTGATTTGTTCTTCGTTATTTGCTACACCCGCGATCGCAAATCGGGGGGTGTGCGGATGAAAGAGACAAGCCAACAACATAGATTAACGGCCTTCAACCTCTACCTTCGCACTGGTCGAAAAATGGATTCTCCACCTCCTCCGGTGGAAATGAAATTCAACCCCTGGCATGATGAAGAGGACGGGCGCTTCACCTTCGCCGGGCAGGGGCGCTATTTTCCGGCTGGCGGTGCGCGGAGCGTAGTGCCGCCAAGAGGTCAGAATCGTCGGACTGTTCGCATGGATGGCGACAGGATGCCCGATCGCCGTCCGCATCGCGCCGATCATCCGAACAACCACTCAATTTATATGGTGCAATCGGGCGATACGCTGACCCAGATCGCCGCGCACCGCAAGGGGCTAACCGCGCGCGATTTGGCATGGCTGAACCAGCATCCGCTCGATCGGCCGCTCCGCATCGGACAGCGGATCAAACTGCCGCATCAGGCCTATCTGGATGCAGGGCAGGCAGCCAGAACCAAGTTTCTGGCGCCGGCCCATTATATGGACACGCATGGCGGGAAATTGCCGCCCGACCCGGCCAATCCGCCTTCGCTGGAAAGCCAGATACTCGACACCAACTGGCGCAAGGAGACGAAGAATGGCTATGATTTCCATATCGATGTCATTGCGAGGCCGAGGGAAATTGTTGCTGACCTCACCAATGGACCAATCGCCAAGCGTTCGCGACGCGAGCAAGCGCAGGCGGGCAAACCCAATCGTCGCCCTGGTGATGAGGGTGGCCATTTCATCGCTGTTCGCTTCAACGGCCCCAGCGACAGCTTCAACCATTTTGCCCAGGATCGAAATTTCAACCGTGGCGCCTATCGTGCCATGGAAGATGGCTGGGCTAAAGACCTCCAAGCAGGACGAAAGGTCGTCCTTAATATCGTTCCGCGCTATGAAGGGGCATCGAAACGGCCCTTCAAACTCGTTGTCAGATGGTATGTCGATGGGAACCCAAACATTCAACATTTCTCCAATGAAGCGAAAGGCAAAGCCCATGCCGCAAGATAAATTGGATTTGCTCGGACCGCTCATGAACGACATCGGTCATGAACTTTCTCGTATCGTCGGGGGCGATCCCAACGGCATATTCCTTTATGTCGAGATCGGTGAAGGATGGGTTAGACCTAGCGTCTTCAAGGATGAAGGCGACGTGGTTCGCTGGTATGATCCAAAGGATGACTATTTGTCAGACCTTCTTTTCGAAGCCTGGTATGTCGAACCTGACGGCCCGAATATGCGCTGGTCGGTACTGGAATATGCCATTGTGGACGGCAAATTCCACGTCAGCATGAAATATCCCGAAGAGGTCAATGTCGATGTTGTCGATTCGGAACGCCGCCAAACCGCCCTTCGCGCCCGCTTTGGTGACAAGCCGGTCGTCTATCCGCCGCCACCCAAAGGCGCGTTCGAACTGAAACTGTAAGGCTGATTGCGCCCCGGCCCAAAGCCCCCATATTCCCCCCATGGCCATTCAGATCCGCACAACCCTCGACGAACCCGATACCGGCACCAGTTTCGTGCCGCACCGCCCGGCGCGGCCGGAAAAGAGCGAGGGGGGGCGGCGCTTCACGCTGGTCAGCGATTATGAACCGGCGGGCGACCAGCGCACCGCGATCCCCGAACTGGTCGAGGGCGCGCTGGCCGGCGAGAAGGATCAGGTGCTGCTCGGCGTAACAGGGTCCGGCAAAACCTTCACCATGGCCAAGATGATCGAAGCGTTGCAGCGCCCGGCCCTGATCCTTGCGCCCAACAAGATTCTCGCGGCCCAGCTCTATGGCGAGTTCAAGAGCTTCTTCCCCGACAATGCGGTCGAATATTTCGTCAGCTATTATGATTATTACCAGCCCGAAGCCTATGTCGCGCGGTCGGACACCTATATTGAGAAGGAAAGCTCGGTAAACGAAAGCATCGACCGGATGCGCCATTCAGCGACGCGATCGTTGCTGGAGCGGGACGATGTCATCATTGTCGCGTCGGTCAGTTGCATTTACGGCATCGGCTCCGTTGAAACCTATTCGGCCATGACCTTCTCGATGAAGAAGGGCGGGATCGAGGATCAGCGCGAGATCATCCGCAAGCTGGTCGCGCTCCAATATAAGCGCAACGATGCCGGGTTCGCGCGCGGCAATTTTCGCGTGAAGGGCGATAATCTGGAGATTTTTCCGTCGCATTATGAAGATACCGCCTGGCGCATATCCTTCTTCGGCGATGAGATTGAAGAGATTGTCGAGTTCGATCCGCTGTCGGGGCGCAAGGTTGCGAGCCTCGACTATGTGAAGGTCTTTCCCAACAGCCACCATGTCACCCCCGGCCCTACGCTGAAACAGGCGATGGAAGCGATCCGCCATGAACTGACCGAGCGGCTCAAGGAACTGGAGGCGGAAGGCAAGCTGCTGGAAGCACAGCGGCTGGAGCAACGGACCAATTTCGATCTGGAGATGATCGCGGCCACGGGCAGCTGCGCCGGCATCGAAAATTATTCGCGCTTCCTGACTGGACGTCTGCCGGGCGAACCGCCGCCGACCCTGTTCGAATATCTGCCCGAAAACGCACTGCTGTTCGTCGATGAAAGCCATCAGACCGTGCCGCAGATCGGCGCGATGGCGCGGGGCGATCATCGACGCAAGATCACGCTCGCCGAATATGGCTTCCGCCTGCCCAGTTGCATCGACAACCGGCCGCTGCGCTTCAACGAATGGGACGCGATGCGGCCGCAGACGGTCAGCGTCTCGGCCACGCCCGGCAACTGGGAAATGGAGCAGACCGGCGGCGTGTTCAGCGAGCAGGTGATCCGCCCCACCGGCCTCATCGACCCGCCGGTCGAGATCAAGCCGGTCGAGGATCAGGTCGACGACCTCATCAACGAATGCCGCAAGGTTGCGGCGCAAGGCTATCGCACGCTCGTCACCACCCTGACCAAGCGAATGGCCGAGGATCTGACCGAGTTCATGCACGAGGCTGGGCTGAAGGTCCGCTACATGCACAGCGATGTCGAGACGCTGGAGCGGATCGAGCTGATCCGCGATTTGCGGCTGGGTGTCTATGACGTGCTGATCGGCATCAACCTGCTGCGCGAGGGGCTGGATATTCCCGAATGCGGCCTGGTCGCGATTCTCGATGCGGACAAGGAGGGCTTTTTGCGCTCCGAAACCTCGCTCATCCAGACGATCGGCCGTGCGGCGCGCAATGTCGATGGCCGGGTGATCCTCTATGCCGATCGCATCACCGGCAGCATGGAACGGGCACTGGGCGAAACATCGCGGCGGCGCGAAAAGCAGGAGGCCTATAACCTCGAACATGGCATCACGCCGACCACGATCAAGCGCAATATCGGCGACATCATCGCCCATGTCGCGTCGAAGGATCAGGTCACGGTCGACACCGGCCTGGACGACCGCCAGCATCTGGTCGGCCACAACCTGCGCGCCTATATCGAGGATCTCGAAAAGAAGATGCGCGCCGCCGCCGCCGACCTGGAGTTCGAAGAAGCCGGGCGCATCCGCGACGAAATCCGCAAACTGGAAGCCGACGAACTGGGCTTGCCGCACGAGCAGCAGGTGGCGACTCCCAGAGGCCGTGCGACCGAGGGCAAGCCGGGCACACGGAAATTGCGCTACGGGAAGACGCAGAAGAAATTCGGGCGGTAGCAGCGGCTTTTACCCTGCATGCCTTGGACGGCAGCCATCTGATGACGGTAAACGTCGATTCAAATCTGCAATAAATCGCGGCAGATTAGATGAAAGAACGTTTAAGGATCAGCACTTGGTCAAACCCGTCAAACTTTATGCCCAACTTTTGGAATCACGGCGTCGGACCATCTCCTTCCGGGACTTTGTCGCACTGGTAATGGCCTTCGGTTTCTTGGAGGCGAGGGCAAAAGGGAGCCATCGCTGTTTTCGCCATAGCGATTGTCCTCGGCTCTTGGTCATCCAACCGAAGGGCAGTGACGCCAAAGACTATCAAGTGCGTGAGCTCCTTGATATGATCGAGCAATATGGCCTGACTATGGAAGATTGATGCAACATCATTATCACATCAATGTCTTCTGGTACCCGGAGGATGCGTGCTGGATTGCAGATGTGCCAGACCTACGCCCATGTTCCGCGCATGGCGAGACGCCGACGGAGGCGATTACGGAAGCTGAAATCGCTATCGAACTGTGGCTAGAAGTCGCGCGCGAGAATGGAATGCAGATTCCTGCCCCTCGCTACCGCCCGGCCATCTACGCCGCCTGACGCCCCTCAATCCCTGCGGCTGGTGACCTGTCCGGTGCCGTCGCTGGCGATTTCGATCAGATGGGCCGTGCCATTGTCGCATTCCGCTTTCCAGCCCATCACGCCCTTGCGCACTTCCGTCCGAACCGACTCGCTCACCACCGGACATGCTGCGCCCGATGCCCGAATTGCGCGTTCCAGCACGCCATTGCGCTGAGCGTCGTCTAATTGAGCGACCTGCGCGGCGGCTCCAGTTTCCGGCGCAACCTGATTGTTCGTGGCAGCCGTCGGTGTGTCATTCGCGCCGCAAGCGGCAAGTCCCAAACCCGCCGCCATCATGATCATCATCCGCATGCCACTATCTCCTGTTTCGTTCAGTCCGCAAAGCCATCGGTAGCGCGGATCAGCGCGTCCAATATGCCTGGTTCATTATACGCATGACCCGCGCCTTCGATCATTTCGAAGCGCGCCTGCGGCCAGGCCCGGTGCAGGGCCCAGGCGGTTTCGGCTGGGCATGCCATGTCGTAACGCCCCTGCACGATGACGCCGGGAATGCCCGCCAGCTTGCCTGCGTCGCGCAGCAACTGGCCCTCCTCCATCCAACCGCCATGGACGAAATAATGATTTTCGATGCGCGCGAAGGCCAGCGCGAAATCATCCGCATCATGCGCGGCTGACAGCGAGGGGTCGGGCAACAGGCGGATCGTCTCCCCTTCCCACACGCTCCAGGCGCGGGCGGCAGCGATCTGCGCGGCGCGATCCGGCCCGGTCAGGCGACGGTGATAGGCGCGGAGCAGGTCGCCACGCTCCTCCATCGGGATGGGGGCCACGAAGCGCTCCCATTTGTCGGGATAAACGCGGCTCGCGCCATGCTGATAATACCAGTCGATCTCGCTGCGTCGAATGGTGAAGATGCCGCGCAGGATGAGTTCCGACACGCGCTTCCCATGCGCCTGTGCATAGGCGAGCGCCAGCGTCGAACCCCAACTGCCACCGAACACCAGCCATTGGTCGACGCCCATCATCGCGCGCAGCCGCTCGATATCGGCGACCAGATGCCAGGTGGTGTTGGCGTCGAGATCCGCATGCGGTGTAGATCGGCCGCATCCGCGCTGGTCGAACAACAGCACGTCATAGCGCGCCGGATCGAACAAGCGGCGATGGTCGGGCGCGATGCCGCCCCCCGGCCCGCCATGCAGGAAGACGGCTGGCTTTGCGCCGGGCGTCCCGACTCGTTCCCAATAGACATGGTGGCCGTCGCCAACGTCGAGATGACCGGAGGCGAACGGCGTGATCGAGGGATAGAATGTGCGCATGGTGTTGCTTCTAGCAGCCCCGGCCTGGCTTCGCCATGTTCCACTCGGCCAGCCCCGGTTCAGCCGCGCCATTACAAGTTGCGACAAATTCGTCTGTCCGTTGCCAGAGTTCTGCGACACGTGGCGGCTAATCGTTCATCAGCATCCGGTCTGATTTTTGGGGGTTTTCGTGCGGTTTTACACATCCATATGGCTTGTTCCGTTCCTGCTGGGGACATCCCCCGCCGCGCTGATGGCGCAGGAGGTGCCAATCGGCGCGCCGCCCGCCCAGATGGACGATGGTGAGGGCGAGGAGATCATTGTCACCGGCCAGGCCCCACGCGGATCGGTGATCGGCAATATCGAACCCGAACAGACCCTATCGGCTGCCGATGTTCGCGCGCTGGGCGTCACGTCCATATCGGAAATGATCAGCGAATTGTCGCCACAGACCAATGGATCGCCAGTCATCCTGCTCAATGGCAAGCGGATATCGAGCTTCTCCGAAATTCAGGACATTCCCTCCGAAGCGGTGGCGCGGGTCGAAATCCTGCCCGAACAGGTGGCGCTTTCCTATGGCTATGCGCCGACGCAGAAGGTCGTCAATGTCGTGCTGCGCGAGCGGTTCCGCGCCGAAACGGCCGAAGCGCGCGCGGGCGTAACAACCCAGGGCGGGCGCGAAAATGGCCAGGTCGAAGCCGGGATGCTGCGTATTCAGGGCGACAATCGCTTCACCCTGAACCTCAAATATAGCCGCGCGGCCGCCCTGCTGGAAAATGAACGGGGCATCCTTCCGACCGCGCCGGGTCGCCCCTTTTCGCTCGGCGGCAATGTCACCGCGCCGATTTTGGGCGATGCCGTCGACCCGGCGCTTTCGGTACTGGCGGGGCAGAGCGTAACCGTGGCGAGCGTCCCGGGCAGCGCGACGTCCGGCGCCCCCAGCCTCAATGATTTCGTCGCGGGCGCGAATGTCACCAGCGTCAGCGACCTGACGCGCTATCGCAGCTTAAGCCCGGAGACGGAGAGTTTTTCCGCCAACGCCACGCTGGCCCGCGCGCTGGGCGGGGTGACCGCCACGCTCAACGGCCGGCTGGAACTATCGGACAATGATTCGCTGCAGGGCCTGTCGGCTGCCGAACTGACACTGCCCGGCGGAAGTCAATTTTCCCCATTTGCCGGCGACACGACGCTCTACCGCTATTTGGCGCAGACAGGCGCACTAGAGCAGCAAATACGCGGCACTACGGGACATGTCGGACTGACGCTGAACGGTCAGTTGGGGCGTAGTTGGCAATGGTCCTTCACCGGCAATGGCGACCTGTCGATCACCCGCACCCGTACAGATCGTGGCGTGGATAGCGGTGCGATCCAGACGGCGATCGATGCAGGGGACGCCAGCGTCAATCCCTATGGCAGTTTTGCCCCCGACCTGATCGCCACCCGCCTGACCGACCAGGCGCGGGCGAAAAGCCAAGCGGTGCAGGGCGACCTGCTATTGAACGGCACCTTGTTCAGCCTGCCCGCTGGCGACGTCACCACCTCGATCCAGTTCGGCGCATCCGCCAACGGCTTTGACAGCCGGTCGGTGCGATCGGGCGTCGAGAGCGAGACCAGTTATAGCCGGGAGATTGGCAGCGGTCAGGTGAGCCTGGACCTGCCGATCACCAGCCGATCGCGCGACGTACTGGGCGCAGTCGGCGATATCAGCGTCAACCTGAACGCTGCCGCGCAACATTATTCGGATTTCGGGACGCTTTCGACTGTGGGCTATGGCCTGCGCTGGGAGCCGGTGAAAGCGGTGCAGATCCTGGCCTCGGCCAATCAGGATCGGGCCGCACCCACCGGCGCGCAGATCACGGACCCGCTCATCGCCACGCCCAATGTCTCGGTCTTCGACTATGCCACCGGGCAGAGCGTGTTCGTCACCCAATTGTCGGGCGGCAGCGCGGCCCTGCGCGAAAGCGTGCGCGACCAGTTCCGCCTATCGGCCAGGGTCAAGCCGTTCGAAAAGCCCAATCTGACGCTGACCGCTACCTATCTCAACAGCCGCACGACCAATCCGATCGCGTCCTTCCCCACGCCGACCCCGGCGCTGGAAGCGGCCTTCCCGCAGCGATTCCTGCGCGATGCGGACGGCAGCCTGCTTCAGATCGACGCGCGGCCGCTCAACTTCCTCCGGTCGCAAAGCGAGCAATTGCGCTGGGGCTTCGACCTGTCGATCCCGATCAAATCGCATATCCAGAAGCTGTTGGAAGCGTGGCGCGCATCGGGCGGCAAGCCCGAAGACCGACCACCCGAATTGCAGGCCCTGTTCGGTAACCGGCCACAGCGTGCGCAAGGGCAGGATGGCGGCGACCGGCCACGCGGCGAAAGGGCTACCGGGCAAGGCGGCGTTCGTCCATCCGGCCCACGCGGCGGCGGCTTTGGCGGCGGGCGTGGCGGTGGCCAGGGCGGTGGGCGGATCAGCGTCAGCCTCTATCACACCTGGCACCTGACCGAGAGCATCAGCATCGCGCCGGGCGTGCCCCAACTCGACTTGCTAAATGGCGACGCCACCGGATCGGCGGGCGGCCAACCCCGGCACGGAATCGACGCGCGGATCGGCTATACGAATAATGGCATCGGCGCACGGCTGGGCATAGATTGGGAAAGCGGCACCGATGTCGATGGGGCATTGACCGGGACTGCGGGCGGAGCATCTCGTTTGAGCTTTGGCAGCCTGGCGACCGCCAATCTGCGCCTATTCGCCAATCTGGGGCAGATGCCGATGCTGGTGAAGGACATGCCGTTCCTGCGCGGCGCGCGGATGTCGATCGGCATCGACAATATCTTCAACCAGCGCCGCGAGGTAACCGATGCCACTGGCGTGACCCCGTTGCGGTATCAGCCCGGCTATCTCGACCCGCTGGGCCGCACCATATCGATCAGCCTGCGCAAGCTATTCTCCCCCAACTTTGCAGCAAGCAATCGATCACGTAGTTAATTAGCCATTAGCTACGCCTAAAGTCAGTCGTTGCCCGACCGTTATGACAGCTATCAAAGGTTCGGGAGACGGCAGAATGAAACCGATCAGAATTGTGATTGTCGATGATTCACTCACCATCAGGGCAATGATCGAGACGCTGTTGGAGCGCGACCGCCGGGTTCAGGTGGTCGGTATCGCCCGCAACGGTGAGGAAGCTATCGACATGATACGACTGGAAAAGCCTGATGTCGTCACGCTGGACATCGCCATGCCAGGTAAGGATGGCATGGCGATATTGGAAGAGATTATGGACATGGAGCCATGCCCCGTCATCATGTTATCGAGCCTGATGCGCGATGGTGCGCCGATCGTCGCCGAAGCGATGGACCGGGGTGCCGCAGCTTGTTTCAATAAAGCGATGATCTTGCGCGAAGCCGCCTGCTTTGTCGCACTTATCAAAGCTGTCGCGCGCAGCCTTACAGAACTGGAAAGGGCGCCCTTCGCCATTGCCGCCTGATTGCAGACCATTTGAAACGACATTGAAAGAGGAGGAGAGGCAACCTGCTTCTCCTCCTCTTTCAACACACTAAATGATTAGCGTGTGGATGATTTTGAACTCGCCAAGGCCATCGCTTGCGCTACGCCGTTGCCAGGCTGGACGGGCTTTTCTTTCCCGCTGATATAATAGGCGCTCAGGCTTGCAACGCTCAAGACGATCGCTACCCCCCAAACCGCGACAATGCCCTTTCTACTGCGATGACGCCGCTTTTTTCCGCTATGACCCTTGTCATTGAGCATTGGCTGTTCTCCATTACTTTATCCGCCAATCATAATGGTCGTACAGCACCCATGTTCCGGCATCAAAATGTGATATTTTATTGCTGAACTAAGCAGTCAGTTTGAATATCGGATCATGATGCCATGCTCTTGGGCGGGTTGCGTAGCGAACTCATATCGACCACGCCCGCAAACTCGACCCCCATCCGGTCGTCTCGCGACCAGCAGGCCGTGGCGTTGACGAACTGGTTTTCAGCCAATTCGATCGCAAATAACGTTCCTTCGGGAACGTTCCATAATCCTTCGATCAGCGCGCCGGTTGGAGAAATGTTGCGGACGCGCCCGGTATAGATGTGGCCGTCATGATGGATCGAGACCGTTCTCAACATGGTCTTACGGTCTGGTCGGCTGGACTTGAAGCCATCTATTTCGGCGTTTGCGCCATGCGTGATGTGGCTGGCCATCACATCGACAAATGGCATCGGACGACCATAAATATAGCCTTGGACATGGCTGCATCCTAATTGCCGGATCAGCGCCAGTTCGTCCTGGGTTTCTGCACCTTCCGCGGTCGTATCCATGCCCAGCGCCTCGGCCAGGCTGACGATCGCCTTGATGATCGCGCTGTTGCGGTTCCCCTTGATTGCAGCCCCGCGCACAAAGCTTTGATCGATCTTGATCTTGTCGAACGGTGCCTTCTTGAGATAACCGAGCGAGGAATAGCCGGTCCCGAAATCGTCCAGCGCCAATCGCACGCCCAATGCCTTCAACCGCGCGAACATGGCATCGGTGCCATCATCATCGTTCAGGAAAACGCTTTCGGTTATTTCCAGCTCGAGACGCGCCGGAGCCAGTTGGGACGTAGCCAACGCATTCATCACCGTGGAGGGGAAACCGGGATTAGCAAATTGTGTCGGTGACACATTCACAGCGACCCGAATCCCATCGTCCCATTCCGCTGCATCGCGACAGGCGGTCCGCATCACCCATTCGCCGATCTGACCGATCAAGCCGCTATCTTCGGCTATTGGAATGAATATGGCCGGCGAAATTGGCCCACGCACCGGATGGGTCCAGCGCAGCAACGCCTCATAGCCGGTGATCTGATCGGTACGAAGTGACACGACAGGCTGATAGGCCAGATGCAAGCCATCGGCGGCCAGCGCGTGGCGCAAATCCTCCTCCAAACGGCGTCGATCTTCAGCGTCCGCATGCATTTCCGACGAATAGAAGCGATGCACGCCCCGGCCATCGCCCTTGGCGGCATAGAGCGCCAAATCAGCGTTGCGAATGAGCGCGTCAGCCGTGGCACCATCGTGCGGCGCACGGGAGATGCCGACGGATACGCCGATGACGACGGCCGTGCCCTCGATCGAATAGGGTTGGGCCACCGTGCTGATGATAGTTTGCGCCAATAGCGCCAGCGCTTCCTGATCATGATGACCGGGCAATAAAATTTTGAACTCATCGCCACCCTGGCGACCAACCAACCCCTTATTGCCCACCGTGCGCTGAAGGCGCTGACTGACCTGCCGCAACAACGTGTCGCCTGCCGGGTGCCCAAGCGTGTCATTGACCATCTTGAACCGGTCGAGGTCCAGCATCATCAAAGTGCAATCGCCGGGCTTTCCTGGTCGGCCTGCAACCGCCTGCTCCAGTGAACTGAGCATCTGGATGCGGTTGGCAAGGCCCGTGAGCGAGTCGAACTGCGCAAGGCGCGTCACTTCAGCCTGGCTGCGGCGCATTTCCGTCAGGTCGGTGCCACTGCCGCGAAAGCCGTGAAACTGGCCATATTCGTTGAAGACCGGCTGGCCGGAGATCGACCACCATCGCTCTTCCTTAGCCATCGCGGCGCAGACCGAAATATCCGAAAAGCCGGTTCGCGCTGAAAGGTGAAAGCCTAGCGTGCGCTCACCATTGCTCTGCTGCTTGTCGCTTGGCCGAATGATTTCGGTAATCGGACGACCGATCAGCGCGCCTTCACGCGCATCCAGCGTTTGCGCCAGCGCTTCGGAAATATAGGTTAAGCATCCTTGCCGATCGGTTTCCCAAAACCAACCCCGTCCAGTGCGCTCATGCTCCATCAGCAATCGATCCGACCGCTGGGCGCGCAAATCCTGCCTATGGCGTTCTATGGCAGCATCACGATCGACCCTTGCCTGACGCACCGTCGCGATTGCCATCACGATCACACAACAAAGGAGCAGGCCGACCTGCGTCATGCCAGCCTTTGCGAACACAGACACCAGCAATGCGCCGAGAAAATAGCCGATCCCTAAAAGCCGCCGATCCCCGAAGATACATACCGCCAATAGCGCCACCGCCAGTTCCGGCACCGCGCCCAAGAAAATCGCCTCCGACGCTGCTAGCCGTTCCTGCCCCAGCCACAAGCTGAAACACAGGCCCGACAGACAAACCATCACCAACATCAACCAATTTTGAACATGCGGTTTAAGCGCCTGGAACAAAATTTGGCGCGGCACGGTCATCAACGTGCCATCCACCAGCAGCATGAACGCCAAAACCAGCGCCTGAACATTATGCTCAGGGCGATAGAGAGGAATATGGAGAAGGCTGACAACGCAAATCTTCGCCAGCAGGATCAAAGGCCACAAGCGCGCGATCGGCGCAAAAGCACCCGAAATCCACGATGCCGAAACCTCGGTGCCGCTTTCCGTCAAGCCTAGTGCGACCATCAAGGTCACCGGTCGCGAAGACGTATCGGACAGCGAAGCGCACAATGGACTCATGCGCGCATCGTTAGCAGCCACTTATTTACAGAGACTTACCGCCCTACCCACCCGTAATGGCACGATCACGTCTTCGGGCAGGACAGTCACGTCCGCTCATCAAACACGCATCGGCATGAGGACGTAAAGTGCGGGACTGGCGTCATTCTCGCGGATCAGTGTCGGCGCGGCGGCATCGGCCAGATGCAGCTCGACCAGATCGCTGTCGATCTGCCCCAAAATGTCGAGCAGATAGCGCGCGTTAAAACCAATGTCGAAGCCCTCGCCCTGGAACGCACCAGGCACTTCTTCGGCCGCCGTGCCATTTTCCGGGCTAGTCACCGACAAAGTAATCTTGTCGCGATCCAGGCTCATCTTGACCGCGCGGGTCTTTTCGGTCGCGATGGTCGCAACGCGATCGACGCCCTCCTCAAAGCCGCGCGGGTCGATCTTGAGCAGCTTGTCATTCGCGGTCGGGATGACGCGGCTATAATCGGGGAAAGTACCGTCGATCAGCTTGCTGGTCAGGATCGCGCTGCCCAGGCCGAAGCGGATCTTGCTGGCCGACAGGGAAATCTGGACCGAGCCATCGACCTCGTCGAGCAATTTGCGCAATTCGGCGATACATTTGCGCGGGATTATAATACCGGGCATCCCGTCCGCGCCATCGGGCCGGGGTACAGTGATACGGGCCAAACGGTGTCCATCGGTCGCGGCCGCGCGCAAGACGGGCTGGCCGTCGTCGGACACGTGGAAGTAAATGCCGTTCAGATAATAGCGCGTTTCTTCGGTCGAGATCGCAAAGCGTGTCTTGTCGATGATCTGCTTCAATGTTTCGGCAGGCAGTTCGAAGCTGGTCGGCAGGTCGCCCTCGGCAATGACCGGAAAGTCGTCGCGCGGCAGGGTCGACAGGTTGAAGCGGGCGCGCCCCGCCTGGATCAGCATCTTGCCCTCGGCCGCCTGAAGCGACACCTGACTGCCCTCGGGCAGCTTGCGCGCGATGTCGAACAGCGTGTGGGCGGAAATGGTGGTCGCGCCGGGCTGCTCGACTTGCGCTGCGATACTGTCCACGATCTGGAGGTCGAGGTCGGTCGCCATCAGCTTGATCGCGCCATCGGCCGATGCTTCGATCAACACGTTGGACAGAATCGGGATGGTGTTCCGGCGCTCGACCACCGACTGGACGTGGCTCAGGCTCTTGAGGAGCGTTGCGCGTTCGATGGTGGCCTTCATGTCCCTGTTCTGTCCGTTTCTTTTTAAGCCGATAGCCAGGGTTCGGTCGAATCCCGGCGACAATGATGGATGGTTCTTCATAACCGCTGTTGCGACTTGGGCAAGCACTCGCTCACCCTTTCCCACAGCGCCGGGGTTGCAAATGGGGACAGGTTGGGCTTTGCGCGTTGGATGCACGCCATCTTTGCCCTGTTGACCCTCCTCATGCTGGCCACGGCTCCGGCCGACGCGCGTGATTCTCTGGGGATATTCGAGGGTTGGGGTGCCTTCCGCGATCCGGCCGCGCCGCGTTGCTATGCCATCGCTCAGTCAGTGGCGCGCGGGGGACGGAGCGGCAAGGGCTTTGCCTCCGTCGGCACATGGCCGCGTCAGCGGGTGCGCGGGCAGATTCACCTGCGCCTCAGCCGCGCCCGGTCGGACAAGGCGCCGGTGACGCTCAATGTGGGTGAACGCCGATTCCCCTTGGTCGCCGGGCGGATGGACGCTTGGGCCGCCGACGCACGCGGCGACGCGGCGATCATCGCGGCGATGCGCTCGGCCAGCAGCATGAGCGTGCAAAGCATCGACGCGCAAGGCAGGGCGTTTGCCGACAGCTACACCCTGCGCGGCGCGGCGACGGCGATCGACGCGGCAGCGCTGGGCTGCGCTCGGGTGCGATAAGCGACGCGCTTTCACATTTTGCTGAAATCGACTATGGGCGCGGCTATGCAGTCAGCCGCCAACCCCGTCATGCCGATTCCCGGCCTTATCGATCCTGTGCCCGTGCCCCGCGCCGTCACGCCGCGTGCGGATGGCCGCACGGACCTGCTGGGCCTGTCGCGCCCGCAGATCAAGGCTGTGCTGGAGGAAGCCGGGCTGGACGTGAAGGCGGCCAAATTGCGCGCCAAACAGCTGTTCCATTGGCTCTATCATCGTGGCGAAACCGATTTCGAAGCTATGACCGACCTCGCCAAGCCGATGCGCGGCTGGATGGCCGAGCGCTTCGTCGTCGGCCGCCCGGCGGTGGTGGAAGCGCAAGTCTCCAACGATGGCACGCGCAAATGGCTGCTGCGGTCGGACGACGGGCAGGATTATGAGATGGTCTTCATCCCCGATGCGGATCGGGGAACGCTGTGTGTCTCCAGCCAGGTCGGCTGCACGTTAAACTGCCGTTTCTGCCACACCGGCACGATGCGGCTGGTGCGCAATTTGACGCCGGGCGAGATCGTCGGCCAGGTCATGCTGGCGCGCGATGCGCTGGGCGAATGGCCCAAGGGCAATATGGGCAGCAACGTTGCGGTGCAGGATGACGAAGACGAGGACGCGCCGCAATATTCGCCCGACGGGCGAATGCTGACCAACATCGTGATGATGGGCATGGGCGAGCCGCTCTATAATTTCGAGCATGTCCGTGACGCGCTCAAGGTCGTGATGGATGGCGACGGCCTTGCCCTCTCTCGTCGCCGCATCACCCTGTCGACCAGCGGCGTCATTCCGATGATGGCGCGCGCGAGCGAAGAGATCGGCGTGAACCTGGCTGTCTCGCTTCATGCCGTGACCAAGGAAGTGCGCGACGAATTGGTGCCGCTCAACAAGAAATATGGGATTGAGGAGTTGCTCCAGGCTTGTGCCGATTATCCCAAGGCGAGCAATGCCCGACGCATCACCTTTGAATATGTGATGATCCGCAACAAGAATGACAGCGATGACGATGCGCGCGAACTGGTGCGGCTGCTGCGCAAATATAAGCTGCCCGCCAAGGTCAACCTGATCCCGTTCAATCCCTGGCCGGGCAGCGATTATGAATGTTCGACGCCCGACCGCATCCGCGCGTTCAGTTCGATCGTGTTCGAAGGCGGGATTTCCGCACCGGTCCGCACCCCACGCGGGCGCGATATCATGGCGGCCTGCGGCCAGTTGAAGTCGGCGAGCGAGAAGAAGAGCCGGGCGGAACTCGACCGGCTGGCAGCGGAAAAGCAAGCGGCGCTGGAATGAAGCGGCGCCTGCGTGCCCGTTGCGGGGTGAGGGACTAATGACCCCGGCAGCACGAAAAAGGGCGGCCCTTTCCAGGACCGCCCTTCGTCATTTCAACTGATCCGCAAGGATCAGAAGCGGAAGCCGACGCCGACCATCGCGGCATCACGGCCACCGATGTTCTGCTCATATTCGGTACGCTGATACTCGGCTGAGATGTAGGTCGACGGGGTCGCCGCGAATTCCAGACCACCACCGAAGCGGACGCCTTCCAGGCCAGCGCCGTCACCATCGACTTCGAAGCGGGTGGTGGCATAGCCGACCTTACCGAACGCCAGGACGCGCGGCGTGGCGACGAAACCGAGACGCAGCGACGCGGCGAGATCGCGGCTGACGTCCAGGCCGAAATCATCGACGGTTGTGTCGCCCAGGCTGACTTCAACGCCGCCGGTGATGCGGGGTGCGAGTACCAGGTCGTAACCGGCAGTCACGCCATAAGCGAAGCCTTCTTCGCCACCGATCTTGTCATAGCCCATGGTCACGCCAGCGCGCGGCCCGGTGAAGGGTGCAGCGTCCTGAGCGACGGCAGGGGTTGCAACAACGGCAGCAGCAATAGCTGCGAAAATCACAGTCTTCATAAATTCCTCGATATTATTATTTCACCTGACACAGTTTATGGTCAGACTATTTTGTTCAATGCGAAGATTTCATGGCTTCATATGCGCCATATTTGTCCTGGCCATGATTGCTTTTATTCTTAGCGATCATGAACGCGATCCGCATCGGCATCGCGTGATTGCCATCTAGGTGCGCCCTGTTGATTTGCAAAGGGGCTGGATTGTAAGTGGTCATGATTCTTGATTTATGTTGCAAAAGTGTGACATTGACAGCCATCGGGCAAGGTGTCGACTGTCACACAGGCTCCGTGGATTTTCCCCGAAAAAGGCGTAAGGTTGCGCCAATGGATAGCCCCACTCCCACCGACGGCATCACCGTCAAGCGCCATCGGCTTTCGACCCGGTTGTGGCATTGGCTGAACGCCGCGCTGCTCTACATTCTCTTCACCAGCGGTCTTGGCATTTTCAACGCCCACCCCCGACTCTATTGGGGGCATTATGGCGCGAATTTCGACCATGCCTGGCTAGAGCTGGAGCGCTTTCCCGGCTGGATCACCTTGCCCGCGCTTTATAATCTGGCGATGTCGCGCCACTGGCATTTGACCGCTGCGCCGATCTTTGCCTTTGCGCTGCTGTTCTACATGCTCTGGAGCCTTGCCAACCGCCATGTGAGCCGCGACCTAGCGTTCCGCCGCGATGATCTGCGGCCTCGCCATATTTGGCAGGATATCAAGGACCATGCCCGGTTGCGCTTTCCTACGGGGCAAGCGGCGTTGCGCTACAATGTCCTGCAAAAGGCGAGCTATGTAGGCGTCATTTTTATCCTGTTGCCACTCGTCATCCTGACCGGGCTGACCATGGCACCGGGCATGAACGCGGCCTGGCCCTGGCTGGTCGATCTGTTCGGCGGGCGACAATCGGCGCGTTCGCTGCATTTCATTGCCGCTTTCGCGTTGGCCGCATTTTTCTTGGTTCATATCCTGATGGTGATCCTGGCCGGACCGATCAACGAAATCCGATCGATGATCAGCGGACGATATCGGGTGCCGGAGGAAAAACCATGATTCTGACCCGTCGCATGGCGCTGCTGGGCGCTGGCGCAATGCTCACCGGCTGCGACCGGCTGGCTCAAAATACCAGCGTGCGGGAAGCACTTTTCTCGGCGGAAAATTTCCATCGCTGGGCGCAGCGCAGCCTGATGGCCCGCAACGCGCTCGCGCAGGAATTTCACCCTGACCAGATTTCGCCGATATTCCGCGCCAATGGCACCGCCAACCCCAATACACCCGCCTATAAGGCGCTATGGCGCAACGGCTTTGCCGACTGGCGACTAGCCGTCACGGGGCTTGTCGAACGGCCGCTCTCCTTGTCCCTCGCCCAGTTGCGCACCCTCCCCCATCGCGAGCAGATTACCCGTCACGACTGTGTCGAGGGGTGGAGCGCGATCGGCAAATGGCGCGGCGTTCCGTTGCGCACGATCCTGGACGGTGCACGGCTGCGTGATACGGCGCGCTATATCGTGTTCCGCTGCGCCGACGACATGGGCGGTGGGCGTCCCTATTATGAAAGCATCGACCTGATCGATGCCTTCCATCCCCAGACCATCCTGGCCTTTGCGCTGAACGACGCGCCGCTCACCGTCGCCAATGGCGCCCCGGTGCGGCTGCGCGTCGAACGGCAGCTTGGCTATAAGCAGGCCAAATATCTAATGGGAATAGAGGCGGTGGCCACGTTGGACGGCATCGGCAAGGGCAAGGGCGGCTTCTGGGAGGATGTCGCGGGCTACGACTGGTATGCGGGTATTTGACGCAAGCTGCCCGGGGTGACAAGGTAACGGCATGAGACTGTTCGAGCGGGTGTTGGGGCGACTGGTCACACGGGGCCAGCTGACGGTAACTTATGCAAATGGACGACGCTTTGTCGTTGGACAGCCCGATCCTGCCTTTCCCGATCTGGCGCTGCGATTTCACGATGGCCGTGTCCCCTTCGACATCGTTCGCGATCCCCGGTTGGGGATGGCCGAAGCCTGGATCGACGGCCGCATCGCCATTGAAGGCGGCGGCATATTGGAATTCATCTCCCTGATCAGGGCTAATAACCCTTGGGAAAGTGGCCGGTCGATCGACGCCAAAACCATCTTGGCCCGCAGCATGGGCAGTGTGCGCCAAAAGCTGTGGCGTGCCAATCACAAGGCGCGGTCCAAAGCTAATGTCGCGCATCATTACGATCTGTCGGGCGCGCTCTACGCGCTCTTCCTCGACCGCGATCGGCAATATAGCTGCGCCTATTTCCCCGATGGCGACAATGAAGCCGGCATCAGCCTGGAGCAGGCGCAAGAGGACAAGAAGGCGCATATCGCGGCCAAGTTGCGGCTCGAACCAGGGATGAAGGTTCTCGACATCGGTTGCGGCTGGGGCGGGATGGCGTTGTATCTGCACCGTACCTGCGGCGTCGATGTGACCGGCATCACCTTGTCGGAGGAACAGCTCAAGGTCGCACGGCAGCGGGCGGCCGATGCAGGCGTCGCCGATCATGTCCGCTTTGAACTGATCGACTATCGCGACATGACGGGAACGTTCGACCGGATCGTGTCGGTCGGCATGTTCGAACATGTCGGCACAGCCCATTATCGCAGTTTCTTCAGCAAGTGCCGCGACCTGCTGACGGCTGATGGCGTCATGCTGGTCCATACGATCGGGCGGATGGGCGGCCCTGGCGTCACCGACGCCTTCACCCAGAAATATATCTTCCCCGGTGGCTATATTCCTGCCTTGTCGGAAATGATCGCGGGCAGCGAAGGCACGCGGTTGATGGTGACCGATGTCGAAGTGTTGCGGCTCCATTATGGGCTGACCATCCGCCAATGGTATAAGCGCACAATGGCGCATCGCGCCGAGATCGTCGCGCTCTATGACGAGCGCTTCTTCCGGCTGTGGACCTTCTATCTCGCCGGGGCAGCGACGGTGTTCGAACATGGCGGCATGGTCAATTATCAGGTCCAATATGCGCGCGACCGGCGCGCCCTGCCCATCACCCGCGACTATATGCTGGAGACAGAGGCCGCATTGGCCGGACGCTGAATAATGGCTGACAACGCCATTCGCTGACGGTTCAGCCGACGCACGGCATTCTCCTTGTCATGCCCCGCCTAACCCGCGGGGTGGATGAGGAGAGAGAGCACATGAACATTTTATGGAAGGGCGCGGCTGCGGTGAGCCTCGCCATCGCAGGGATTGCCACGGCAGCCCCGGCCCAAGCGCAAAATCATGGCGGCTATCGCGACGGATGGCGGGGCGATCGTGATCGCGGCTGGGACAACCGCCGCTGGGACAATCGTCGCTGGGACGGGCGCAGGGATGGACGGCGCTGGGATGGCCGCCGCCACTGGCGGGGCGACAGAGGCTATTACCGAGCCGCCTATCGCCCACGCTGTTGGACGCAATGGCGGTACGACCATTATCGTGATCGCAACGTCCGCGTGCGCGTCTGTCGTTAACAGACCTCCCGCAGCCCGTCGACCAAGCGGGCTGCGGCAGTTGACGGGTTGGCGGGCAAACGGCTAGGCGCAGCCCAGCCAAATCCAAGGAACCGCATCATGAGCGATACGCCCCCCGACCACCTGTCCACAAATCCCAAAAGCCCCCATTTCGACATGGAGGTGCTGCAGCGTGGCATCGGCATCCGGTTCAAGGGTCGCGAGCGCAAGGATGTCGAGGAATATTCGATTTCCGAAGGCTGGATTCGCGTCGCGGCGGGCAAGACCCGCGATCGCCACGGCAATCCGCTGACGATCAAGCTGACCGGACCTGTCGAAGCCTGGTTCGAAAATCCGGCCGAAGGCGCCGACGACGAAGACAAGCCTGCGGACGCGGAATAAGCGTCTGGCACAGGCGCGCGCCGGATCGCGCGCCTATTCTCAGTTCAGAGCGGACTGGCGTTTGACGTCCGCAATGATCGCGCTCAGTGTCCGCTGCGATGGCGTTGCGTCCGCATAGCTGATCACGCGCAAATCTGCCTCCAGACGCGGGGCCGCTTTCCGGGCGACCTTGGCCGAGGCGGCAGTTGCCTGCGCGACCATGATGCCGCCATGGGGTGCGGGCGCGCGATGCGGCCGATGCATATCCCACAGGTCAGCGTCGATTTTGGCAAAGCGCACGCTGCTGCCCAATGCGGGGTCGGGCGTGAAATCGTGCAATTTGGCTTTGGCCGGATAGATGAAGCCGAAGGTCGGATTGGTGCGCGCGCCCATCTGCGCGGTCGGGCTGTGCCAGACGCGCACTTGGCTCCAATCGCTCCCTTCCGACACGTCGATGGCCAGCACATCTTCCTCAATCGCGCCGGGGACGGACCAATTGGCGTGGCGGATCAGCACGCGCCGGTCGTCCAGCACCCGACTGACCACCGCGACATGCCCCAGCAGCATCGGGCCGTGCGGCCGGAACGCCAGCACCGCGCCCTTTTTGGGCTTGGCACCCCGTTTGTAGTGTTGGCTGGCCTGATCCCACCAAGTCAGCGCATCCCCGCGAATATCCACGCCCGACACGATGCGGGCATAAGGCACGCATTGCAGTGCCGCCGCGCTCCATGAGGGCGTGGCCATCAGACCGGACGTCAGCAATGCTGCTGCCCGGACAAGTCCTCGAATCATTTATGCGATCCCGAAACCCAAAAATCGCCCCACCAAAGACAACCCTAGATCGCGACTATTTATGAAGAGGTTAAAGGATCAGAAGGCCGCGCGCGGCGCGCCGCCGCTGGCCGATGCGATCTGCACCGGCTGATCGATGGTCCGGGCTGGCTGGGCATAGATGAAACCGCGCGTCGCGTTCGACCGCAAGCCAAGGTTGCCGATCGGGCCGTACCATACGCGCACATCGGTCCAGTCGTTATTGGGCGACACATCGATCGCACGGACATTGCGCTCGATGCCACCACGATAGGACCAGTTGGCGTGGGTCAGCAGCACTTCGCGCTCATTGACGATCTTGCTGACCATGGCGACGTGGCCGACAGGCATGGAGCGGCTGGCGGCAAAGGCCAGGACAGCGCCGATGCGCGGTTCATGACCGCGGTCATAGCGGCCTTCCGCCTGGTTCCACCAGGTATGCGCGTTACCGTAAAGTTCAATGCCGGAGGCCTGACGGGCAAAGGGAACGCATTGCAGCACTCCGGCCGTCGCAGGCGTAACGATCAGGGAGGAGAGCGCAAGGAGAGCGGCGGCGAAAACCGCGCGGAAACCACTGATCATGCGAATGCGACCCCGACTTGCTTTTAGGCTTTTGCCCCGACACCGGCTTTAGGCCAGACGCAGGGAGGCATGGAAAGCACGGGGCGACGAGTCGTTGCGGCGATGGGTTATGTTGCGGAACAAAATAAATGGCCCGCCGTTACCGTCAATCGAGTTGCTGCGGTCAAATCGTTGAAAAGCGACGATTCCGTCCCAGTCATCCACACCTGCCCCCCAGTTGCGGCCAATCGCTCGAACAAGGCAGCCCGGCGCGACGGGTCGAGATGCGCGGCCACTTCATCAAGCAGCAGCACAGGCGGTTGACCGCGGTCGGCCGCGACGAGCGCGGCATGGGCCAGCAGAATGGACAGCAATAGCGCTTTTTGCTCGCCCGTCGAACACAGCGCAGCAGGCTGCGCCTTGGCGATATGCGTGACCGAAAGGTCATGGCGATGCGGCCCGGACAAGGTCCGCCCTGCTGCCGCATCTCGTCGTCGATCGCGCCCCAGCCGAACCGCCAGTGGCGCGTCGCCCACTCCCTCTTCCTGCTCGATCAGGACGGATGGCCGGGCAAAAGGTGCGTCGGGCTGGTCATCCAGCACGGTATTCAGGCGCGCGACCAGATCGGCGCGCGCCTGCTCCAGAGCCGTGCCATGCTCGTCCATCTGGGCCTCCAGCGCTGTCAGCCAGACGGGGTCCGCGCGGCGTGGATCGACCAGCAAACGGTTGCGCGCACGCATCGCCGCGTCGTAACGAGCGCTGTGCGCGGCATGGCCGGGGTGGAGCGCCAACGTCAACCGATCGAGGAAACGCCGCCGCCCGCCCGGGCTATCCAGGAACAGCCGGTCCATTGCCGGGGTCAGCCAGACGATCGCCAGATGATCGGCGAGCGCATTGGCCGATAACGCCACCCCACCGATCCGCACCTGTCGTCGATCGGGCGTCGTGGCAGATACGCCCGTGCCGAGCACGACACCCTCCACGTCGGCCGCGACGCCAAAGCTGCCAGGACCATCCTGCCGCGCCATGGCCCGCAGCGCCGCGCCACGCAGTCCACGCCCCGGTGCCAGCATTGAAACAGCTTCCAATATATTGGTCTTACCCGCGCCATTGTCGCCGGTCAGCAATATGAAGGGATGATCGGGCAGGATCAGCGCATCCGCGTGGTTGCGGAAATCGCTCAAGGTCAGGCGGCCGATCATCGCGTGGCTGTAGCGGGCCAGGGCCTGTCGGGGAAGCGCTTAGCAGCGTTTACGCGTTGCGGCTGTTCCGTCGTTGATAATGGTGAGGGTTTGGCCGTCCTCCGACGGGTTGAGCGTTAGGGTGCGGGTCCAGCTTTGTCCTTCGCCGGTAAAGGCCGCCCTGACCGACAGCCGCCGCTCATCGCCGGGCGTCACATCCTCGACCGTGCCAACGCTTTCGTGAAAGACCAGCCGGTCCGGCAGGATATTCAGTTCCATATCCGCAGATCGATCGCCACACCGATCCTTCATTCCGGTCCAGCGGCCCAGCATTGCCACGGGCATCTGCCCAGTTTCATCTGCTTGGGGCAAACTGGAATCAGACTCCGCTTCGGCGGCTTGAGCAACGTTGGCCGGAGGCGGCATATCCGCTTTCTCAGACTCAATCTGGTCGCTAATATTGGTCGCAATGCCAGGCTGGCTTTCTGGCGATTCTGCCGCCTTGTCGCAGGCGGCAAGGGCGAAGAGAGGCAGAAGAGCAAAGGTAAAGCGCATGGCGAAAGGAACCGGCGAGATGCACCCCGGTTCCGTGATTGGCATCGATTCCCTATCGGCCGACTTGCGCGCGATCGACAATGCGGTCATCAGAAAAGGCGAACAAGATCATTCCTAGGCGGGCTGTTGCGCTCGCATTCATGATCTTGAAGGCAATGCGATCAAATCATGCGATCAGGCGGCTTCCGCCGCCACCAGACGATGGAGCCGAACCGATGAAGCGCCTACCCCTTTTTCTTGCCGCCACTGCCGCCCTGTTCGGATCGACCAACGCCATGGCCGCGCTGGCTGTCGGTGCCAAAGCTCCCGAATTCACGACACGCGGTGCGATGGCGGGTAAGACCTTTACTCTGACCTTGTCGCATCAGTTGAAGCGCGGGCCGGTCGTGCTGTATTTCTTCCCCAAGGCGTTCACGCCGGGTTGTTCGGCCGAGGCGCGCGAATTTGCCGACAATATCGACAAGTTCAAAGCGGCCGGTGCGACCGTCATCGGCATGTCGGCCGATTCGGTCGATGACCTGGTCGCTTTTTCCACCAAGGAATGTGCGGGCAAGTTCGCCGTCGCGTCCGCGGGGCCGGGCATCGTTTCGGGCTATGACGTGGCGCTTAAGATGCGTCCGGGCATGACCGACCGCACCTCCTATGTCATTGCGCCGTCAGGACGTATCGCCTTCGTCCATTCCGAAATGAGCTATGCCAATCATGTGAAGACAACGCTCGCCGCCGTCGAGGCGATGAAGCAGAAGTAAGGCATACGCTATCGCTGGCGGGACAGAAAATCGCCGCCAGCGATTTGCGGCAGATCGCCGACCGGCAGGGCATAGACATAGGCCCAGGCGGTGACCAGCCCGTCCGATCTCTGCACTGCGACTGCTTCGCGTCGATATTCGTGCGGCTCCGGGTACTGTGGGGCGCATTCTTCATACGCATCGAGCCAGGCGAGAGTGGCCAACGGATCCGGCAGCGCGAACAGGTCGCCAACGACTGACCCTTCCTCCCCCGGCACAAAAGCGGGATAGTCCGCAACCTGATAGAGACGACCTCGGCCCACGGCGCGGCCGATATGCTGGGCGGTTGCGCGCAGCCGTTCCGCCATCGGCCCCGCAAAACCGGGCCGCAACGTGCCATAGACGAATAATGGCAGCGGATTCATGCGCGCGCCCTGGAAATATTCCCAACCAACAGCAATTCCCGCCAACTTGGTGAGATTTGCGCGAGTTGCCCTTGGGCCATAGCAGCCGAAAGCCGCCTATTTTTGCGAGAAATCAAAATTGGCACGGCTTCTGCAAACCCCTGAAAGCATCAAGGCCGGATGGTCCGGCCATCAGAAGAACAGGGAGTTTTCATCATGTCCATCGCCCGTTTCCAGCATGTCACCGTCGCGTTCACCGGTGCCATCCTCGTCGCAAGCCTGTTCATCAGCGCTGCGGTGCCAGTGCTGCCGATCGCCTGATCGCTGCTCATCCTCTTCAGATAGAATGGAAAGACACAATCATGAACAATAGTTTCACCCTCGACCGTCGCAATGGCAAGATCATGGGCGTTTGCGCGGGCCTGGCGAACCGTAGCGGCCTGGACGTCACGTTGATCCGCGTTGCGCTTGCCCTGTTGACGCTCTGCGCGCTGGGACCGATCGGTGTTGTGGCTTATCTGCTGGCGGGTTGGTTGGCGCAAGGCTAACCTCCTGCCGGAATATTTCAGCACGACCCGCGATGATCGGACAGTAAAAAGGCCGCTCCGGTTATACCGGAAGCGGCCTTTTGGCATCCCGCAATGGCGGGATGAATGTTAAGCGCGAAACGCGCTCAGACATAGAGCACCGAGTAGAAAGTCAGCATCTGGGTGCCAACTGCAACGATCAGTGCAGCTCCTTGAAAAACCTGCCGCATGGTCATTTCCTTTGTTAAACGATCAGCTATCCCCGTCTTGGGGATGCGGGCCTATGCACCCGTCATAAACCTGTAACAATCGCAAAGCGCGGCATGCCGATTGCACCAAATGCAACAGTGATGTTACTTCAAAGCCACGATCATCGCCTGGGCCGCTGCCGGGTTGCGTTCCTTCGCACCGCTGATGAAGAAGGCGAAGACATCACCCTGCCCGACCCGTGCCTGCAACTGACCGGCCCAATCCGCGATAGCCGCTGGAGGATAGCCGGCCACTTCCTCGGCCTGCGTCCGCATCAGTCGCAGATAGGAAAAGCCGACATCATGCCCATGGATTTTGGGATAGCTGTCATGATCGGCCTGCACGACCGCGACACCTGCGTCGCGCACCATCGTCAGAAAGGCAGGATCGTCGAAACTTTCATGCCGCACCTCGACTGCATGCCGCAATGTTACACCAGCGACGCTGGCGGGTAGCAAACGGAGGAACGCGCCGAAATCATCGGGATCAAACCGTTTGGTGGGCATGAACTGCCACAGGATCGGCCCCAGCCGGTCGCCCAGTTCGACAATGCCCTGGCCGGTGAATCTCGCGATGGATTCTCCCGCGTCGGCCAGCACTTTACGATTTGTGCAATAGCGTGACGCCTTGACCGCGAACTGGAACCCGTCCGGCACGGTCTTCGCCCAGTTCGCGAAGGTCGCGGGCTTCTGGCTGCTATAATAGGTCGCGTTGATCTCGGTCGCGGTCAGATGCGCACCGACATAGGCCAGTTCGTCTCTCTGCCGTAGTCCGGCCGGATAGAAATTGTCCCGCCACGGTTCATAGACCCAGCCGCCGATGCCTACTCTGATCCGACCAGCCATATTCTCGTCCTCCTCCATTTTATGCTGATCGCTTCCACCGATCAGTGCCAGCGGAAAAAGCGGTTGGCCTATTTTGCGAATAGTTCTTAACTGGGTCGCAACAAGGAGCATCCCCATGTCGCTAGACCTGATCAAAACCGGCACCTATCTGAGCATCCATCTGACGGTCGGTTTTACCGTCGCCTATCTCATGACCGGATCGATAGCGCTGGCGGGTGGCATTGCGCTGGTCGAACCGGTCATCAATGCCGTCGCCTTTTTCTTCCATGAAAAGGCGTGGAAGAAAATCCAGGCCCGCCCGCCGCGCGAAACATATTCGGTGTCGCGGTACGATCAAGCGGCCTTTGCCTGATCCTTACTTTGTCGGCTTCCGCAGGCTGCCGATCAACCAGGGCTTTACGCCGCCTGTCGGTTTGGCCTTGCCGTCCAGCCTTTTGGCATGGTGAATGACGATCGGCTTGACGATCATTTGCCCGCGCATCGGCCCAGTCCCGCAACAAATCGGCACGGCGAGGATCTTCTTCACGACGTCCATCCCCGCGACAACATGGCCAAAGGCGGCATAGCCGATATAGCCGGGCCGAGCGTCCATGGTGGGGGTCGGGCCAACGGTGATGAAGAAATTGCCCATCGCCGAATTGGGCCGGTTCGGTCGCGCCATGGATAGGGTTGCGTCAAGATGTCGGATACCCGTCTGGGTCGTCGGCTCATGCACCACTGGCGGCAAGGACCGGCGCGCATCGCTGTCGATCCCGCCCTGGATCAACCCCAGCGACGGCGCGGCTTTTCGCCGCGCCGCGCGATAGAAAGTGACGCCATCAAACCGACCGTCATCCACATAGGTCAGAAAATTGGCCGAGGTGCGTGGCGCGCGTTTCTGATCCACCGCGACGATGATCGTCCCAACCGACGTTTCGATCGCGACACGGGTATAGCCTGAGGTCGGCCGGTTGGTTGGCAGTGCCGCAGCCATCCCTGAAAAGGACAGCAGCGCGAGCACCACCAAGCCGGCTAACCTAAAGGGTCGGACAATCATGCCGACCGGCCTACCGTTCGATCACCCGACTGGCAACGCTCAGGCCGCCCGCGCCTTGAGCAATTTATCGATGGTCAGGGGATAGTCGCGGATGCGGATACCGGTCGCATTATAGATGGCATTCGCTACCGCTGCGCCAGCCCCGCAAATCCCGAGCTCGCCCACGCCCTTTGCCTTCATCGGCGAGCTCTTATCGTCCAATTCTTCGATGAACAGCACGTCCTGCTCGGGGATATCGGCATGAACCGGCACCAGATATTCGGCCATGTCGTGATTGACGAAAAAGCCAAAGCGGGTGTCGACGTCCAGCGCCTCCATGAGGGCCGACCCCGCCCCCATCGTCATCGCGCCGATGACCTGACTGCGCGCGGATTTGGGGTTGAGGATGCGTCCTGCGGCAAACGCGCCGGCCATGCGGCGGATACGCACTTCGGCCGTATCGATATCGACGCCGACTTCACAGAAATGCGCGCCGAAGGTCGCCTGCGCATAGCGTTTGTCGAGATCACCGAATTCGATACTGTCCTCGGCCCAAAGGCCCTCGCGTCCGACGAGCGCCGCCAGCGTCTGTGACTTGTTCTCATGGCGGATGAGGCCTTCCTCGAACTCGGCTTGATCGACCGGATAGCCCGCCTTTTCAGCCAATTTCGCGCGCAATGCAGTGGCGGCGGCATAGACGCCTGCCGTCGAGCTGTTCGCACCCCACTGCCCGCCCGAACCGGCCGACACAGGAAAGCGGCTATCGCCCAGCCGAACGGTGACGGCGTCGATTGACACACCCATCATCTCGGCCGCCGTCTGGGCGATGATCGTATAGCTGCCGGTGCCGATATCGGTCATGTCGGTTTCGACGATCACCTGCCCCTTGCCATCCACACCGATCCGCGCGCCCGACTTGCCGACCAGATTGTTGCGGAAGGCCGAAGCGACGCCCATCCCAACCATCCAGCGTCCGTCGCGCACCTGACCAGGCTTTGCCTGGCGCTTGTTCCAGCCGAAACGCTCGGCCCCGGCGCGCATGCACTCCACCAGCTTGCGGCTGGAGAAGGGCCGCTGCGTGCCTGCTTCGGGATCATATTGCACATCGTTGCGGATCCGCAGCTCGACCGGATCGACGCCACAGGCTTCCGCCAGTTCGTCCATCGCGATTTCAAGCGCAAGCAAGCCGACCGCCTCGCCAGGCGCGCGCATCGCATTGCCTTCGGGCAGATGGAGCGTCGCCAGTCTATGCGCCGTCATCCGATTGGCACCGCGATAGAGCAGCCGCGTCTGCTGCGCCGCCGTCTCCGGCCCGCCGCCGGGCAAATCGCCCGACCAGACTTCATGGCCGATCGCGTCGATCACGCCATCCTTGTCCGCGCCGATACGGATGCGCTGGATCGTCGCAGGGCGATGCGTAGTGTTGTTAGGGATCTGATGCCGCGCGAGCGCGACCTTGACCGGACGCCCGACCTGCCTGGCCCCCAACGCTGCCAGCAGCGCGTCGGCGCGCAGGAACAGCTTGGCCCCGAAGCCGCCACCGATATAGGGCGACACCAGCCGGACATTCGCCTTGGGGATGCCCAATGTCTTGGCGACATCGCCTACAGTCCAGGCGATCATCTGGTTGGACGTCCACAACGTCAACTTGTCGCCATTCCACGCCGCGGTGGAGGCATGCGGTTCCAGCATGGCGTGGCTATGGTCGGGGGTGGTGTATTGATGGTCAATCGTGACCGCTGCGTTGGCGAACGCGCCGTCGAAATCCCCGACTGCCGTATCCGGCGATCCGCCAAAGCCGCCTTCGGGTGGCTTGACCGCATTGGCCTGCTCAGCGGCCAGGTCGAACTTCCCGCTTTCGCTCGTATAATCGATCCGCACCAGTTTGGCCGCGTCGCGCGCATTTTCGAAGCTGTCGGCGATGACCAAGGCAACCGCCTGATCATAATGATCGATCTGCGGCCCACCCAATAGAGGCGCCGTATTCATGCTGCCCTTATTCAGTTTGCCGGCATTGGCGTAGGTGACGATACCCAAAACGCCAGGCGCAGTTTCGGCCGCGCGCAGGTCCATGGCCGCGATGCGCCCCTTTGCAATGCCCGATCCTACCATCCAGCCATAAGCGGCATTGGGCGCGGCATCATGTCGCTCATAGGCGTAGGGAGCCGTGCCGGTCACCTTGGCAGCGCCGTCGATCCGGTCATGGGCCTTGCCCACGACACGGCCTTTGTCGATCGGGTTCAACCCGGCGGGCGTATCGAACTTCATGCCCGTGCCTCCTTCTGCCGATACAGCGACGTCAGTGTTTGCTCCACCAGCTTCTTCTTGAAATCATTATGGTGCGTCGTGCGGGCACCCGTCAGGGCTGCGTCCGCGACTGCCTTCGCGCCGGACCCCGCGGCCGCATCCGCATCGGGCGTGCGCCAGGGTTTTGCGCCGATACCGCCAAAGGCAAAGCGCGACGCGCCATTCTTGTCGAACACTGCCGCCACCGACACCAGCGCAAAGGCATAGGAGGAACGGTCGCGCACCTTGCGATAGACATGGGTGCCGCCGATCGGCTTGGGCAGGGTGACGGACGTGATGATCTCTCCGGCTTTCAGCGCCGTTTCGATATGGGGTGTGTCGCCAGGCAGAAGGTGGAAATCGGCGATCGGGATCGAGCGGGTCGCACCGTCCGCGCCGACGGTATCCACCGTCGCGTCGAGCAAGCGCATCGCCACCGCCATGTCGCTGGGATGCTGGGCGATGCACGCATCGCTCACGCCCAATATCGCCAAGTTGCGGCTCATGCCCTGCAATGCCCCGCAGCCGCTGCCCGGCTTGCGCTTGTTGCAGGGCATGCGTGTATCGTAAAAATAGGGGCAGCGGGTGCGTTGCAGCAGATTGCCCGCCGTGGTCGCCTTGTTGCGTAGCTGGCCGGATGCACCCGACAGCAAGGCGCGGCTCAACACGCCATAGTCGCGCCGCACCGCCTTCTCGGCGGCAAGGTCGGTATTGCGCACCAGCGCCCCGATGCGCAGCCCGCCGTCGGCCGTCTTCTCGATCTTGTCGAGGCCCAGCGGATTGACGTCGATCAGATGGGTCGGCGTCTCGATCTGGAGCTTCATCAGGTCGAGCAGATTGGTGCCGCCCGCGATGAAGCGCGCGCCCTGCGTCGAGGCGGCCATCTGCGCCGCCTCCTGCGCGCTGGTCGCGCGGCTGTAGGTGAAGGGCTTCATGCCTTGGCTCCCCCGGCAACGTCATTCATGGCGGCGATGATGTTGGGATAGGCGGCGCAGCGGCAGAGATTGCCGCTCATCCGCTCGCGCAGTTCGGCATCGGTCAGCGCCACCTTGTCCAGATCGTCGGTGACATGGCTGGGGATGCCCGCTTCTATTTCTTCCAGCACGGCGACGGCCGAGCAAATCTGGCCCGGCGTGCAATAGCCGCATTGATAGCCGTCATGGGTGATGAAGGCGCGCTGCATAGGGTGCAACTTTTCAGGTGTCCCCAGCCCTTCGATCGTCGTGATCGCCTCACCATCATGCATGACCGCCAGCGTCAGACAGCTGTTGATGCGTCGCCCTTCGACGATGACCGTGCAAGCGCCGCACTGGCCATGGTCGCACCCCTTCTTGGTGCCGGTCAGGTGCAGATGCTCGCGCAGCGCATCCAGCAGGCTGGTCCGGGGATCGAGCTGCAAATGCGCTTCGCGGCCATTGACGGTCAATTCCACCGGGATCATCGAAGTTCCTTCGCGGGAGGAAGCGGCGACAGGCTCTGCCGCCTGCGCGCGGGACAGAAGCGTGGTTGCCGCTGCTATGGTGGTTCCACCGCGCAGCATGCCGCGGCGCGTAATCTGATCGGACGGCATGGCAGTCCCTTTCTTCTGCTATCGGCTGTCATACGAAGGGCGGCGATAAATGATCCCTGCCGATGCAGGAAATATGATCGACAAGGTGCGGCATCGCAAGCGCACCTATTGCCAGGGCGGCAGGACCAGCGTGATAGCCGGACAGCGAGTCGTACAATGGTTTCACATTTTTGCGCTGGAGGGCGCGGGGCGGCCGAGGGCGTCGAACGGGACGAAAGTGGCGGAAAACCAGGCTTTTCGGTACTTGCAGCAAGGAATTTCATATTTGTGCAATTCTCCCCTTGCCGATCCCCAAAAGCGCTGCTAGTTCCCCGCCACCCGCCGAGAGGGACACATCCTCCGGCCGCCAGAGCGGGCGTAGCTCAGGGGTAGAGCACAACCTTGCCAAGGTTGGGGTCGAGGGTTCGAATCCCTTCGCCCGCTCCAGAAATCATCGTAAAATCAATGGTTTCTGGGGCGACTGGGCCAAATTTTCATATTACGCGCCCTTCTGAAAAGCCTGAAGTAATAAGGACGTAATATGCTGCGCGCGTATTTGCGGGCGGTTCTGGCGTAGGTAGAGCCACTGAAAATCTGGTTTCCGCAGAAGCTGGCCGGGCAATGTAGCGGTGAGAACCCTCCCGAAGGAGTAGGTCTGCTGGCATAGTCACGGGATTCTCCGGCCAGCCGGGCGATCGCGCATCCTTTTTCCCAAGGCGTATGGACTGTCACCTACTCGGGAGAGAGGCTGACTTCTGTCGGCTGCAGAGGACTGCGTGGTCGAGGTTGCGCGCTTGGCAATTCCACATGATCGTCATGCAGTTGTCACATGGCGAAAATGCCATAAGCTATTCGCTCATCTCGTTTCGCCGATCGTTGTGAGGACGGGCGGGGAGCGCATAGAATGAGGAAGGCGAATCGCGAGACCTGCGGGTTGGGAACGCCCTTGCGGTCGATTATATGTCATGGGTCGTTATCGACGGTTAGATGCCCTTGCCGCTGGATTAGCAGAGGCATCGGAAATGCACATGCTCTACGAATTCTTGGCGCGGATCGCGCGGGAAATGGGTTTCGACTATTTCGCGCTGGCTGAGCACATCGATCTGAGGATGCCACAACAGCAACCTCTTCAAATCCACAATTATCCACACGGCTGGGCCGCCTATTATGTGGACAGGGACCTGGGGCCGCGTGATCCTATCCGACGGGCCAGCCACCGGACCCATCTGGGCTTTGCTTGGCTCACCATTCCACGATTTCTCACACTGACGCCTGCCGATCGCGCGGTACTTGCTGCCGGACAAGCTCATGGGCTTGGTGAAGGTTTTACCGTCCCCTCGCACATCCCTGGCGAAGTCAGTGGATCCTGTACATTCGTCACACGAGCCGACGAGCCGCTGCCTCGCGATCAGATCTGGACGGCGCAACTCATCGGCGGGCTCGCGTTCGAACGAGGGCAACGCCTTTTGGGCCGCACAGCCCTGTCTGGGGATTCCGCGATCACGGAGCGTCAACGCGACTGCGTGCTATGGGCCGCCCGTGGCAATACCGACGGGGAGATTGCCGACATTTTGGGTATTTCGAAGGAAACCGTGATCCAGCATCTCAAGTTCGCGCGCGAACGCTATGGCGTGCGCAAGAGAACGTCGCTCGTGATCCGGGCGCTGTTCGATGGCCTCATATCC
>TARA_R110000787_G_scaffold127824_5_pt1 | contig 89572 bp, 77 predicted proteins | sample TARA_R110000787 | Tara Oceans TARA_R110000787 (sample SAMEA4397920) | marine metagenome | biome: Polar Biome; feature: [DCM] deep chlorophyll maximum layer (ENVO:01000326); material: water (ENVO:00002006), including particulate matter (ENVO:01000060) such as... | depth 35 m | reverse complement strand
GACCAGAACAGTGGGGCCCTTCCGAGCCGCGTCGTCCTGATGAAATGTCCTCTAGATGGATGAACTGATTCGGTCAACAGCGCTGACGCAAAATAATCATTCTTCTTTTCTCGCTCTGCCTGGCGGGGGACTCTCACCTCTGCCAGGACTGACAAAACGAACTTGAGTGCAGCAGAATTCCGCCGTTTGCAAAAGTCTGTTGTGAAGAAGAGATCGCCCTGTGCTGCGGGGCCAAAGTCACAGGACGAAAGATTGAAAGCACATCCCCTGCCCTAGACTCCGAGCCGATCATCACCGCCGTGACGTTGAAGCTCGCGACTCACGAAAGCGATGGAGCCGGCACACCTATCCCGATTCACCCGGAAGGAAAGTAACCGGGCACCCCAAGGCGTTGCTCCATGAATCGAATGGCCAGCTTTGCCGGATGCCCTCCATTGATCAAATCCATTCTCTCATTCCGCGATTTCAGTTGCAGAACCATTGATTTGCTATAATCGTAGTATTTACTATCTTATAAGGGAGGGGAGTGAAATGCGCGGGTTACTAACAGCGGTTCTGTTGCTGTCAGCATGCGGTTCCAACACCGGAGACAGTTCTTCAGGCGGAGCGGGTGTTAAAGCGGTTGATCTTACACCCAGCGCAGAGCAGATCCACTTTGCCCGTACCGCGGTTCCGGCAGACAGCAATCTGGCCGCAAAATATGAACGGTCCTGCCGGACCTGTCACAGCGCGGTCGATGCTGCAGCGCCGTTAACCGGTCACAAGGAAGCGTGGACCGGCAGGTTAAGCGAAAGAGGGAAAGCGGGTCTGCTTGCACACACGAAAACTGGATTTAATGCGATGCCGGCCATGGGTCTCTGCAATGATTGTAGCGACGAGGACCTGAACGCGATGATTGAATTCATGTCGGGGAGGACAGAATAATGTCAATGTCACGCAGAGCGGTTTTACTGGGGGGCGGTGTTGCAGCCGCAGCTGTAGCTATTCCGGTCGGTAGCCATCTGGTCTGGCGTTCAAAAGAATTCCAGCGTCCCGATTTCAATCCAGACTGGCCCACGGCACCTGCCGGCGAGCGGTCCTGGATGAATTGGTCGGGGATCGAACGTGCCACGCCGAAACAGATTGCCGCTCCGACCAGCGTCGACGAGATTATCGAGGTTCTGAAGTCTTCGCCCGCCCCCATCCGTGCGGTCGGAAGCGGGCACAGTTTTTCCGCCCTTGTTCCATCCGAAGGTACTATATTGGATATTGGCGCGATTGCCGGTCTGCAAAAATATGACATCGCCGCGCAGACAGCATCTTTCGGTGCCGGCACCCGTCTTCAGCACGCTGCTCGCGCGCTGAGCGAACATGGCCTCGGGTTCGAGAATATGCCGGATATCGACATACCGACCTTCGCCGGAGCCTGTTCGACCGGCACCCATGGTACCGGCTATGATATGACGGCTATTCATGATTATGTCGAAGGCTTCCAACTGATTACCGCCTCTGGCGAGATCAAGGAAGTCAGTCGCAGCAGCGATCCCGATCTTTTCGCAGCAGGCAAGGTTTCGCTGGGCGCTTTGGGCATTATCACGCGTTATGACCTTAAGGTTTCAAAGGAGGTAAATTTACGCAGAAAGGTAACCGTCCTACCCATCGGTGAATTGCTGGAGCAGTTTGAAGACAATTTCAAAAAGCACAGGAATTTCGAATTTTATTATCTGCCGAACACCGGCATGGCTGCCACGATCGTCCTCGATTTGCACGAAGGCGAAATTACCGGACGCGCACCCACTCAAGATGATGATACGCTGGAACAGCTACAGTCTCTCCGCGATAATTTTGGATGGGCACCGTGGCTGCGATCAAAAATCGCACAAAGCGCTCTCAAGCCCGGGGTTTTCGAGGATGAAAGCGACAAGAGCTGGAAATTGCTTTCTACCGCACGGCCCACCAAGTTCAATGAAATGGAATATCATATTCCACTGGATGAAGGCTTGAAAGCCGTCCGAAAAGTGATCGAGATGGCCGACGCACGGAACTTCTTCTTCTTCCCGATCGAAGTCAGGGTCACGGCACCCGACGATGCCTGGCTGAGCCCGTTTAATGATGGACGGAGGGTTTCGATTTCCATTCATGCTGCACGCAACGAAGAATATGATTATTTCTTCTCTGATTTCGAACCTATGTTTCTGGAAACGGGAGGCAGACCGCATTGGGGAAAATTGCACAGCCTGGAGGCCAGGCAACTGGCAGGCATCTATCCCAAGTTCGAACAATTTGCCGAACTACGCCGCGATCTGGATCCCGGCGGCAAGTTTGCCACCCCCTATATGAGAAAAATCTGGGGCATTGCATGATCAGTCACTGGAGGGTGTTACGATGGGAATGAAAATCACGAGAAGAAAAATACTCGCAGGCAGCGCTGCACTGGTCACCGCGGCGATTATCGTGAACCGGCCTGCTGATGCCAGCGGTCCGCGAGATCCGTATTTTCTGGATATGCAAAAGGCATTAAAAGCTGCAGATATTGCGCAACCGACGCTGGTTGTGGATCGTGCACGGCTGAATGCGAATATCGATCAGCTGATGTCGGACCTCCCTCCCGGCATGGGTTATAGAATAGTTGCGAAGTCCCTGCCCTCCACCGAACTGCTCCAGCACGTCCGGACCCGGACCAAAACGGATCGGTTGATGACGTTCAATTTGCCGATGCTGATGACATTGTCGGAAACAATGCCCACAGCAAGCCAGTTGATCGGAAAACCGTTCCCCGCTCAGGCGGCGCAAAATTATCTGGAAAAATTGCCCGTCGAATATGCCGAGGCCACGCAGAATGTCCAATGGCTGATCGACACGCCGGAGCGTCTCGCGAAATATCAGGCGATTGGCGAAGCCGCCGGTTCTATCATGCCGATCAATATCGAACTGGACGTCGGCCTGCACCGGGGGGGTATGAAGCCGGGTTCGGAACTCGACGCGATGCTCAAAACAATAAAGGCCTCGAACAATCTCAAATTTGCCGGCTTCATGGGCTATGAACCCCATGTCGCGAAAATACCGGTGATAATGGGCTGGCAAGCACGCGTTAAAAATGAAGCCTGGAATATTTATCGCGCCGCGATCAACAATGCCCAGTCGGTATTTGGCCAAGATGTTCCTGAAACGATGACCCGCAACGCTGCTGGAAGTCCGACCTACCGCCTTTATAAGGACACCGGCATTGCAAATGAAATTTCAGCCGGCTCTGCTCTGGTCAAGCCTGTGGATTTCGACACCGAGTTGCTTCGCGATTTTCAGCCAGCCTCCTTTGTCGCAACCCCGGTTATAAAGAGTAGCAAGGATATGCAAACAGCGGGTCTGGAATTCGCCGATGGGCTGAAAAATGCATATGATCCGAATCTGGCGCAATCAGTCTTCATCCATGGCGGACACTGGCTTGCCGCTCCGGTCGATCCTCCAGGCCTGCGGCTGAACAGCACTTTCGGAAGATCCAGCAATCAGGAATTGTTAAACGCCGGGGCCTCTGCTGATATTGCGCCGGACGATTTTGTCTTCCTGAGACCAACCCAGAGCGAAGCGGTGTTTCTGCAATTTGGCGATATTGCTGTTTATGAAAATGGTCAAATTGTCGAAAAATGGTCGGTATTTCCGGCATCGGCATAGAATTGCAAAGGACCTTTCGACGGGCGAGTATTCTCCTCGATCGCCACGTCCAGGTTGGCTGATATCTTTACCCTGAAAGCGAAACAACCAGAAGGTAAGCATGCCCAAATCTACAAACCAGAAGACAGTTCCGGTGCAGGCGCGCGCCAGAGAAACTTACGAGCTACTGCTGACCTCCGCCCAGGAAATATTGGATGAATTGGGTTTCGAAGCTCTCAATTCGAATATTGTCTGTCAGCGCGCGGAGTTGACGCCGCCGGCATTTTACAGATATTTCAGCGATAAATATGATATTTTGGCTATCCTCGGCAACAGGCTGATGGATGTGCAAAATGCTGTTCTGGAAGCTGGAGACGATAGCATTTCTTTTACCAGGGAGAGCTTTATCAAGCGATCCATCGCGGCCCAACATGCGACAATAGCGGTGACGAAAGAATTTATGGGTGCCTATCCGCTGCTGGTGTCGATGCGCGCCATTCCCGAACTGCGTCCGGTTCGTATAAATTCACACGATAAAATGTCTGCTGTTGTTGCTGCGCAGCTCCACGCACAGGGGGCCCAAGGGGGATTCACCGAGTTGCAGGCAAAATGCCGGCTTGGGATTGAAATGGGATATGCATCGCTGGAGATGCTTTTTGAAACGGATTTCGAAAATCAGGAAATGGTCATACTTGGTACAGCCAACGCGTTGTTTGGAATAATCGATATGGCTTAAGCGTTCCGCAATGCTCCGAGCCGCCCGCCAGCCGACAACGCCGTGGCGGCGACTAACCTCGCAATTGCTGTAGGGACCAAGTTGACCGCTTCGGTTAAATCCTGCATCGATTGGTGATAATATCGGAAAGGTCCACGATGCCTGACATTCTGTTTCATCAATATGATAGCTCGCCCTTTTCAGAGAAAGTGCGCGTTTGCCTGGGCATCAAGAATCTCGCCTGGGCCGCAGTTGATCAACCGGTCATCATGCCCAAACCCGAACTTGTCGCGCTGACGGGCGGCTATCGCCGTATTCCGGTCATGCAGATCGGTGCAGATATTTACTGCGACAGCCAGCTCATCGTCAGGGAGCTTGAGCGACGTTCTCCCGAACCATCTCTGTTTCCGCAGGGCGACCACGGTCTGGCACACGCCAATGCGATGTGGTCGGACCGCGCGCTATTCCAGACAGCGGTCGCGATCATCTTCGGTGGGCTCGGCGACAAAGTCCCGGCAGCTTTTATAAACGACCGCGCAGCCCTGTCCGGACGTCCGTTTGATCCGGCTGCGATGCAGGCGGCTGTCCCCCATATGGAAGCGCAGTTGCGGGCACATGTCGCCTTGCTGTCCGACCAGCTTGCGGACGGGCGCAGGTTCCTGACCGGTGACCGCGCCGGACTGGTTGACGCGAACGCCTATTACAACCTCTGGTTCATCCGGTCTGCCTATCCGCCAGCGACAAGCCTGTTCGAGAGCATGGCTCAAGTCCCGGAATGGTTGGAACGGGTACGGGCGATTGGTCATGGCGAGCGATCAGCGGTTAGCCGCGAGGACGCGCTCGATATTGCGCGGACATCCGAGCCGGTGCCCGGCACAGTTGCGCCCCGGGACGCCGAACTCGAAGGCAAGCGAGTGACCGTTGCCGCCGACGACTATGGGCGCGACGCGGTCACCGGCCTGCTTGTCGGCTCGTCCGAACATCATGTCTCGATCAGCCGCGAAGATCCCCGGGCCGGCCAGGTCTTTGTCCATTTCCCGCGCATAGGATTCTCCGTGCAGAGTTAACGCAGCGTACTGCGTGAAGAATTCGCGGCTGCCGGTTTCCAAGACCGGCGCCAAAACCGTCCATTTTTTTCATGGACTTCCGCGCTTGTTATCAATTTGACCAGATATCTAAGATAACCGACCGAGGCTCTCGTGAGGTCGAAAGAAAGCCTTCACGCGAGCATTGCTGCGTAAATTGAATCCATCCCAGCTAGCGCCCCCTTCTTCGACTTTGATTTCGGGGTACGACAAATCACGGTTTATACATAGATCCGGACATTATTTCTGCCCGTTCAGCACCAGCACCCAGTCTTTCCCGCGACCTCTGGATGGCGGAACAAAGCTCTGGATACCCTGGCTCTGCTCGGTCCGGAAAGCATAGCTTACGCCGTAGCGCGGATCGAACCACGCCTGGCTGTGCATATTGTCCTTCCCCGGGGTCAATGCGCCAAGATCGAGCGTGAACGGCTCCCCGCGCGGAGTATAAACCAGAATGGTGGATCCGCCATTGGTGGTCGCGGCGCGTATCTTGGCCGGACCGTCTCTGGGGCCGTCCTTGATCAGATCCTGCCGGGGCTCCATTGTCTCAAAGTGATTTTCCTCCATCAGCCGCCGCAGATAGCCCATCTGCCGCGCACCGGGATCATCGAGCGCAACATACCACGGACGGTTCGCGCCGATTGCGGGATCACGCCCCGGCTGCCACATCTGCCAGATATTGTTGTTGCCATAGCTATGGCCGGCGGCACCGGCCAGAACGGCCCACCATGCAGCCTGACGCACGTCGTCGTCGTCGAAGCGAAGGCGCGGGTCATGGCCCTGATTGTAAAAACCTACTGCTATGCCTTCGTAGCGCGGCTCGCCGTCGATTACCGGACGCTTCGGCTGCACTGCACGGTCATGTTCCACATAGAGCCCGGTATCGAGGTCCGCTGCGGCATGGGACGACTGGTTCATATAAAAATCCAGCCATGGCGCATCGCTCACCTGAACCGATGACATCCCGGGACCGCGCGGGTGGAAGGTGATCAGATGCTTCCCTCCGTCACCGCTTCGCAGGCCGTTGGCCAAGGCATCGATAATCGCGCGCTCGTTCTTGGAGCGGATGTTGGAATCGCCGCCAAGAATCCAGATCACGTCGGCGTCGCGGTAGCGCTGGCCCAGAAACCGGCCATAGGTTTCGGCATTTTTGGTATCAAAAATCTGCGTCTCGCCATCGCGCCAATAGCGGCCCCAGGACGGCAGGAAACCGACGACCAGGCCCAGCTCGTTGGCGCGCCGGACCACATGATCGACATGGGCGAAATAGGCTTCATTCGGCTTTGACGGATTCAGGTCTGCCAGAGGCAGGTCGCCATATGCGTTCGGTTCGACCAAGCCGTTCAGTTCGGACAGCGCTACCGCCTGAATAACGCTGAACCCCTTTTCGGCGCGGTCCCTGAGATAGCGATCCGCTTGCTCCCGATCGAGACGGTGGAACAAGGCCCAGGCGGTGTCCGCCATATAGAAGAAGGGACGTCCGTCCGCCCGCTCGAGATGTCGCATATCTTTCGATATTCTGATCGCTTCCTGCGACTTTTGCGCCGACACCGGCGTCGCGGATATGATCGCTGCAGCCAGCGTAAGAGCGGCGATAAAACCAGTCAGGGTGGGCCTCATTCACTATCTCCCGAGAAGTGTCGTTTTAGGTAACCAGTGTCAAAATATCCGGTCCCGGATTGTCTCCGGACTAGTTAAGCAGATTGGGCAGCGCCATCGACAGCGAAGGAATATAGCTGATCAACATGAGCGCCAATATCAGCGTCAGATAGAAGGGCCAGATCGTCCGAACGGTTTCCTCGACCGATATCTTGCCGACCGCCGCACCGACGAAAAGCACCGACCCAACCGGAGGTGTCACCAGACCGATGCCGAGGTTCAGCATCATGATCACGCCAAAATGCACCGGATCGATACCGAGCGCACTGACAATCGGCAGGAAAATCGGCGTCGTGATCACGATCAGCGGCGACATGTCCATGAAGGTCCCGAGCAGCAGCAATATGATATTGATGATCAGCAGGACCAGTATCGGATTGTCGGTCGCCGAATTTATCAGGCTCGCCAGATCCGCAGGCACCTCCAGAATCGCCAGCACATAGCCGAAACTGCCGGCAGCACCGATGATCAACAGCACCATCGAGGTGATCCGGATCGACGAAATCGCCGATTCGACAAATTTCCGGTAGCCGATCGTGCGATATACGAGCACGCCGACCATTATCGTGTAGAGCACCGCGACTGCCGAGGATTCGGTCGCCGTGAAAATCCCGCTCAATATACCGCCAATGATGATGACCGCCGTCAGCAGGCCCGGCAGCGCGAATGTTACCGCGCGCAGAAACGGCCGCCATCCGGGAAAGATGCCTGCCGGATAGCCGCGTTTTGTGGCGACCAGCCACGCTACCACCATCAACATGGCGCCAGTGACAATGCCGGGGATGATGCCGGCGAGAAACAGGTCGCCGATCGAGACACCCGTCCCCGAAGCGGCGGCGTATATGATCATATTGTGCGAAGGCGGGATCAGAAGCCCGACGATGGCCGCCGTGATATTCACATTGGCGGCATAGTCGCGATCATAGCCTCTTTTCTCCATCAGTGGGGAGATGGTCGAGCCCATGGCCGACACATTGGCGATGGCGGAACCCGATACCGCACCGAACAGCATCGACGCGCCGATATTGACTTGCCCGAGCCCGCCTCTGGCCCGGCCCAGCGAGGCCTCGGCGATATCGACAAGTCGTCCGGCGATGCCGGACCGGTACATCAGGTCGCCGGCGAAGATGAAGAAAGGGATCGCCATCAGCGAGAATACGCTGATCCCGGCGACCATTCTCTGGAGAGACACGGCGAGCGGAATATCGAGCGCAAGCAAGGCCGCGGCGCTTGCCGTCAGCAAGGCAAAGGCGACCGGTACGCCCAGCGCCAGCAACAGGAGAAGAACCCCGAGCAAAATGACCAGTTCCATCATATATCTCCCGCGTCTGCCAGAACGGCCTCGATCGGTTTCTCCGCGGTCCAGCCGGGCCTCAGCAATTCCCCGGCAAATCTTGTGGTGCAGAACAAGATGATCGCGGCGCCGGCAAGCGGCAGTGGCAGATAGGCCCATGAGCGGGAGATCCCGAGCGAGGGAATCACATGGCTTGAGATGATATCGGTCAGCTCGACCCCCCAGATCAGCATCATGAAACCGCAGGCGATGACCACCAGCTCGGCGGCCAGCCGCATGAGCCGGGCAATCTTTTCCGACATCGCATTTTGCAGTGCCAGGATACGGATATGAAAGCCCTCGTTAAATCCGGCGGCAGACGCGAGCACGGCGTACCAGGTCATCAACAGGAGCGCCGTCTGTTCCGACCAGCTTGGACTGGCGTTGAGAATATAGCGGGCATAAACCTGCCAGCCGACAATCAACGTCATCGCGACGAGACCGGCGGCGGCTATCCACAAAATCACCTGGCTTAGTCGTGCGTTGAATGCCGTAATTTGATCAAGCATGATCCACTCCCATTTCCGCGATTTCGTCGACGAGCTTTTGCTCCGCCGGCGTTTTTATATATTCGCTCCACACCGGCTGCACCCGATCAACAAAGGCCTGCTGGTCGTCGACTTCGTTGACCTCTACCCCGCTGGCGCGGACCGCCTTTTCCGCATCGAGCGTTTTTAAATCCCATAATTTGCGCATATAGGGGACCGATTCATCGGCAGATTTTCGTACAATTTCCTGTTCGGATGCCGACAGCTTTTCCCACCGCTGCCTCGACATGACCAGCAGTTCCGGAGCGATAACATGCTGGGTCAGGCTGTAATATTTCGCGGCCTCGAAATGTCGTCCCTCGAAATAGGACGGCCAGTTATTCTCCGCCCCGTCGATCACGCCCTGCACCAGCGACTGGTAAACTTCTCCCAGCGGCATCGGCGTCGGATTCCCGCCCAGCTCCTGAATCAGCGAAACGAACAGATCGCTGTTCTGGACGCGCAATTTCATGCCCTTCATATCTTCGGGCTTTCGGATCGGGCGTTTGGTATTGTAGAAAGATCGCGCCCCGGAATCATAAAAGCACAAACCGATCAAGCCATGCGGCTCGAGCGAGCGCAGGACTTGGCGTCCGGGCGCTCCATCCATCGCGTCGCGCATATGCGCCACATTTTTGAAGATGAAGGGTAGGCCGGGAATATTGGTCATCGGCTCTATCGAATTGAGCGGGCCTAAGCTGACGCGGTTCATGTCGATCCCGCCGAAGGTGGTCATCTCGAGCGTATCGCGTTCCTCACCCAGCTGACCGCCGGCATAGAGTTTCATCGAAAGCTTGCCGTCAGAATAGCCTTCGATCAGCCGCCCCATTTCAGTAATCGCCATGGATGTCGGATAATTTGAGGGATGGATTTCGGCGACCCGGAAGGTCGTTCCCGATGCCTTGCTGCACCCGGCCAGAAGCATGGCGGAAAGCCCGCTCGCGATCATCTGCCGCCGCGAGAGACCGGGTTGCGGGAATGAAGCCAGACCCCTTCCCCTTCTTATAATCCTGTCGCCCATCAGTCCCTCTCCCTCGATCACACCGCTGCGTTTTTTAACGCTATTCGGCAGTATTTATCACCGTTGCACGCGCCCCGAACCATCTCCGCCCATCAGCTTTTCCACTTCATCCACAGAGACCCGGTTGAAATCGCCGAGAATGGAATGTTTCAGACAGCTCGCGGCGACCGCAAATTCCAGCGATTGCTGCCTGTCGTCATAGGCATTGAGACCATAGATGAAGGCTGAAGCAAAACTGTCGCCGCCGCCGACCCGGTCGACAATATCGGTCATCTCATAATGGCGCGAAAGCTTGAACCCTTGTTCGCGGTCGCGCAGACAGGCGGACCAGCCGTTACGGTCGGCGCTGTGGCTTTCCCGCAATGTGATCCCGATCGTGCTCATGTCGGAATAAAGTTCGAGAACTTTCTCAGACAAGGCTTCATATTTGCTGGTGTCCAGCTCGCCGGTCTCCACATCGACGTCGACGCTGATGCCGAGCGACTTCTGGCAGTCTTCTTCATTGGCTATGCCGACATCGACATATTTGACCAGCTCGGTCATTACCTCCGGCGCGGTCTTGCCATATTTCCAGAGCTTGCCACGGTAATTGAAATCGCAGGACACGGTAACGCCCGCCTTTTTCGCTTCCTTCAGACATTCGAGGCTGAGATCGGCGGCAGACTGGCTGAGCGCAGGCGTGATGCCAGTGATATGCAGCCACTTGGCGCCTTTGAAGATTGTCGGCCAGTCGAAATCACCGGGGCCGCATTCGCAGATTGATGACGCCGCGCGGTCATAGATGACCTTCGACGGCCGCTGGTTCGCGCCTGATTCCAGATAATAGATACCGACCCGGTCGCCGCTTCGACGGATCAGCGAGGTGTCGACACCAAAGCGGCGCACTTCATTGATCGCATGCTGGCCGATATCATTATCGGGCAAGGCGGTGACAAAGCCCGACGACAGGCCGTAATTGCTCAGCGCCACCGCGACATTGGCCTCGCCTCCGCCAAATGTCGCTTCAAAAGCGGGCGACTGGAAAAACCGCTCGTGCCCGGGTGTTTTCAGACGAAGCATGATTTCCCCGAATGACAGAAATTCCGCCATGACTATTCCTCTCCTTATGGTCGCGCGGCGCGGGCCAGTTCGACGGCCTCGCGCGCAAGTTTTGTTATCTGTTCAAAATCGCCAGCGGCGATCGCATCCTTCGGCGTCAACCAGCTGCCGCCGCAAGCCACCACAGACGGAAGCGCAAGAAACTCGCCAAGATTATCCGCAGATACGCCGCCGGTTGGCATGAACTTCATCTCGCGGAACACCGAAGAGAAAGCCTTCAGCATCGGCACGCCGCCGGCAAGTTTTGCCGGGAAAAATTTCACGCTGCGCAGGCCAAGCGCATAGGCGCGCTGCACTTCGCCCGCGGTCATGGTGCCGGCGAAAAAAGGCAGGTTCTTGTCGATGCAAAAACGCGCGACATCGTCGACAAGCCCGGGGGAGACGACAAATTGGGCACCCCGCTCCGCTACCGCTTTGGCTTGCTCTACCGTCAAAACGGTGCCTGCTCCCACAATGATGCCCGATGTTTCCTGAACGATCGCCGCCATGCAGTCGAGCGCGGCATCGGTGCGCAGAACGACCTCGACCACGTCGAGCCCGCCCGCTTGCAGCGCATTTGCAATGCGCACAGCCGTCGCCGGATCATCTGCCTCAATAAGCGGCACGACCGGTGCTGCCAGGAATTTTGCCGCCAATTCTGCAGCAATATCGTCGGTCATTTCATATTTCCCTTTCCAGAATATCTGCGTCGAGACAGTTTGCTATCATGCTGATGCTTCGTTCGTCAGCCACCCAATATGCCGCAAAAATACCGCTCCGTCCGAATAGGCTCGTCACAATTCCCTCATGGCCGACATTCCGCCACAGGGCCGCAAATTTTTCCGCCATCGGGTCGTCGACAATATCCCGGTCGCCGCGAATATGGATGATCCAGGCTGCCAGTGCCTCCAAAATTGCGGGGCAGATTCTTCTGGCAGCCTGATGGAAGGACAATGTTTCAAGCCAGCGTTGCGGGATTTTCTGGCTTCCGTCCATCGCGATCTGGATCAGCCTGTGTTGCAGGGCATGGTTGCCGAAGCGCACCAGCAAATCATCGGCATATCCCTGCAGATTCTGCCCTGGAGCAGCGCTCACACTCGGCGCCGCTTCGTCACGCATGATCCGCTCGACGACAGGCCGTATATGGCGATCAGCGACGGCCTCGTGCACGAATATGTGGCCGTGCAACAGGCCCAGATAAGCGAGCGCGGAATGGGCTCCGTTGAGCATCCGGAGCTTCGCCGTTTCGTACGGCGCAACATCGGATACAAACTCCGCGCCACCCATTTCCCAGCGGGGACGGGGACCGGCGAAATTGTCTTCGATCACCCACTGGCTGAATGGCTCGGTAAAAACGCAAGCTTCGTCGCGGCTTCCGGTCAGCCTCTCTACTTCGTGCCGATCAGCTTCGGTGGTAGCCGGAACGATCCGGTCGACCATGGAAGACGGGAAGGCGCAATTCTCCGATATCCATCGCAACAATATTGGATCACGATCAGCAAGATATCCGCCCAATAAATGTTCGAGCTGGGAACCATTATCGGCCAGATTATCGCAGCTGAGCAAGGTTACGCCGCTCTGCCCTTCGTCCATCCGCTTTTTCAGGCCTGCAGCAAGATAGGCGTAGATGCTGTCACCATCTGCCTTTTCGCTAGCAAGTGATCCGTCGTCGGCGCGGCAATAACCTTTTTCGGTAACGGTGAAGCTGATGATCTTCGTGTCAGGATGGGCAACGGCCTCGACGACCGTATCTCCGTCTCTCCTGGCAACAAGCACTCGCGATTCAGAACCGATCAGCCGGATGGTGGTCCGGTCGCCATCACGGGTGACGACATTATATAATCCGTCTTGCGGATTCATCTGCATAGCAACATTGTCCAAGCGCAAAGAAACTCCGGTTATCCGCCAGTCCCTGTCGCCTGCATTCATTGCGTCATCCGTGTAGACCGCCTGATGCGCCCGGTGAAAAGCACCGATACCGAAATGGACGATGCCGCAAGCCTGTGCTGCCGGACCATATTCCGGGATTTGAACGCTGGCGGGCAGCCGGGATCGCTCGTTCAGCCTCATAATTTATAGGCCGCTTTGGCGAGATTATAGGCAAGGTCGACGGCAAGCTCTGCCGCCTCCCATTCTTCAATCCGGTGCTCCGCGACCAGCTGTGCCAGAAAACCACAGTCGATGCGGCGTGCGACATCATGGCGCGCCGGGATCGACAGAAACGCCCGCGTATCATCGTTGAACCCGACGGTATTGTAGAAGCCCGCCGTTTCCGTAACCTGCGAGCGGTAGCGCCGCATGCCTTCCGGACTATCATGGAACCACCAGGCCGGGCCGAGTTTCAGAGCCGGATAATGACCGGCGAGCGGTGCCAGTTCGCGTGAATAGCTGGTTTCGTCGAGCGTGAAGAGAATGATAGCGAGATTCGGCTCGTTGCCATATCTGTTCAATAAGGGCCGCAACGCATGGACATATTCTGTTTGTACCGGAATATCGGCGCCCTTGTCCCGACCGAAACGTTCGAACAATTTGCGATTATGATTGCGGAACGCCCCGGGGTGGATTTGCATCACCAAGCCGTCATCCAGGCTCATCCCCGCCATTTCCGTCAGCATCTGGGCGCGGAAGAGTTCTGCGTCTTGCGGAGCGACATCATCCGCGATCACCCGCTTGAACAAAGCTTCAGCTTCGCCGGCCGACAGATCAGCGGTCGCCGCACTGGGGTGACCGTGATCGGTCGAGGTTGCGCCCATGCTGGCGAAATAGTCGCGGCGTTTGCGATGCGCCGCAAGATAGCCCTGCCAGCTGAATATGTCCTCCCCCGTGAGATCGCCGAACTTCTGCAGATTGTCCTGAAATCCTTCGAATTCCGGGTCGACCACCGGGTCGGGTCGATATGCGGTGATGACTCGCCCGCCCCACTCCCCGCTCTCGTTGGCAGCGCGGATTTTCGCGTGATGCTCGAGACTGTCGAGCGGCGACTCTGTTGTCGCTATGGCCTCGATATTGAAACGATCAAATAAAGCTCGTGGCCGGAAATCATCCGTCTCCAATGTAGCGCTGATATGGTCATAATGGTGATCCGAGCTGTCAGCCGAGAGCGGCTGCTCCAGACCGAAAACCTCGGCAAAAACCCAATCGAGCCACATGCGAGAAGGAGTGCCGCGAAACAGATGATAGCGCTCGGCAAACAGCCGCCAGCTTTCGCGCGGATCGGCTGCTCCGCCGCCCTCGCCGATCCCCAAGGCCTCCATCGACACACCCTGCGAATAGAGCATGCGGAAGACATAATGGTCAGGGTGCAGCAAGAGCTCGGCGGCGTTACCGAAATTCTCGTTGTCCGCAAACCAGACCGGATCGGTATGGCCGTGCGGACTGATGATCGGGAGCCCGGACACTTCTGCGTAAAGCCGGCGCGCGATAGCACGCTGAGCGGGATCGCTCGGCAATAACCGGTCCGGGTGCATTAGCGGCATCGCGTCAGGTTGCCCTGACTTTGACGACCACTTCAAGTTCTTCGCCAAAACAGGCCTTGACCGTCTGCCCGCCCGTAACCTCGTGAACTCCGGTGATTGCACCGGCGGAAACCCATGTCCCGGGAGCAGCTTCTATGCCCCTTCGTCTGAGTTCTTTGAGAAGAAACACCACCGAGCCAAATGGCCCGTCGAGCATGTTGCTCATCCTGTCTGCACCGACCGTGCTGCCGTCTATCTGCAAACTGACAGGCATCGAAAGAAGATCGGCATGGCGCCAGTCTGGCACCGCGGGACCGAGAACAATCCCCTTGTTATTACCAAAATCCGATACCGTTACTGCCGCGCCAAATTTATTGATTCCGGGAAAAGGCGAGCTGGCAATTTCCACCCCGACACGGACATCATCAATATGATCGGTGATCGTATCGAGGCTGATCTCGCCATCCGGGACCGAAGCAATGCGCAGCAATATTTCCGCCTCTGCCGCAGCAAAGCCTTTTCCGAAAATGGGCATGACCGGGACATGCCCGTCCACGGCATCGACTATTTCATCGACAAATATCGGGCCCGCCAGTCGCTTTGCATTATATTTTGCAACCTGTTCCCCGGGTATGCGGCCGACTTTCCATCCGCCGACCCTTCGCCCGTCGAGCGCTATAGCCAGATCCTGAATGACATAGCCCTCTTCCATCGTCTGAGGAATTTCGCCGGGGTATGAATGCAAGATAGTGCTGGCCTTTCGTGCTTCAACGAAAGCCGCCGCAATATGTTGATGACCGGATTTTGTCCTCATGACTCTAATTTTCCTTATCCTTGAAATTCCCTAATAGACACCGGTGTCAAAAACAAGTTTATTTCTCTGGAGGCCATTGCTTTTTTGCTGTCGGCAGGCCAATAATGAAAGCCAGCGGACCTGCATCAACAACCAAGGCTGTTTGTGTGTGCAACATTGGAAAACGAACGGACATAATCCTGATGCCCCAAAAAACTGACCGTTCCTCGTCCAAGCAGCCCACCATCAACGATGTTGCCGCACTCGCCGGTGTTTCAAAGAAAACGGTCAGCCGGGTCATCAACAACTCCGCTCTGATCAGCGACAAGACCCGGAAGAATGTTCAAGAGGTTATTGCCAGTCTCGGATTTGTCCCAAATCCACAGGCGCGGGCCCTTGCGTTCCGGCGCAATTTCCTGATCGCGCTTCTGCACGACAATCCGAATGCCCAGACGGTGCTGAATTTTCAAAATGGTGTGCTGGATGCAATCAAGGACAGCGACCTTGCGCTGCTGGTCCGCCCGATTGACCGGGGGAGCCCGGACATGCTGGAGGATGTCCGCATCTTCCTCGAAAAACAGAGGCCGATTGGCGCATTATTATTGCCACCAATATCCGAAAATGACGATTTGACCGCATTGTGCCAGTCACTGGGCGTCCGTTATGTCCGGATCGGTTCAACCGCGCTCGATGAACCCGGAAAATGCGTATCATCAAATGACCGGGAAGTGGTCGCCGAAGCATGCCGTAAATTGATCGAAATGGGGCATCGACGGATCGGATTTGTGCGCGGGCCGGAGGGATTCCGGTCAGCCAGAGAACGCGAGCTGGGATTTCTGGATGCATTGCATAGCGCCGATCTGACGCTGGCAGACGAACTTTGTGTCAAAGGCAATTATCGCATAGATTCCGGCACCGAGGCTGCCCACAAATTATTGTCGCTTGCGAACCGGCCAACGGCGATATTCGCGAGCAATGACGAGATGGCAGCCGGCGTGATGCAAGTCGCGCTCGGACTGGGAATCAAGGTTCCGGAGCAGCTTTCGATTATTGGCTTTGATGACTCACCCACCGCCACGCATATCTGGCCGAGACTTACCACAGTACGCTGGCCGATAAGAGAAATGGGTTCTCACTCCGCCCACATGCTGGTTTCCGATTTCCTGCCGCCGGTCGAGGGTATCGATGAGCCTGAATATGCCATGCTTCGCTCCCGCTTTATCGAACGCCAATCGGTGGCGCCGCCCGAAACCGACAAGGGTGAATGACCGGCTCGCCTGCGATGGACCATGATCCAGCGGCAGCGCCTCTGGCTCTGCAAATTTACGAATCCGATAATGTCGCGACGATGCTCGCGGATGGCCGGACGGGAGACACGGTTTTTCTCGCCGGCGGGCAGATAGGCTTGCGCTCGGACGTTGCTAAGGGTCACAAGCTTGCTATCCGCCCTATCACTGCCGGGACGAACATAATCAAATATGGCTTTCCGATTGGACTCGCCACCGCCGATATTGCAGCGGGCGAGCATGTTCACAGTCACAATCTGAAAAGCGGACTATCGGCGACCGGAAGCTATGAATATCGCCCGGCTTCTGCCGCGAAGCCTGCGCCGGCGGAAAACCTACCGGTGTTTCGCGGATATCAGCGCGCCGACGGCCGGGTTGGCACACGAAACGAGATATGGATCATTCCTAGCGTTGGCTGTGTCGGCAATCTGGCGGAGCGGATCGCCCGCAAGGCAGAAGTCCGATATGCGGGGAAAGTCGACGCGGTTCGGGCGTTCAAACATCCTTTCGGCTGTTCGCAACTGGGGAAAGACCTGTCACGCACCAGCAAGATACTGGCATCGCTGGCACAGCATCCCAACGCTGGCGGTGTGCTGATGCTCGGGCTCGGCTGCGAGAGCAACCAGCTTGCCAAAATGCTCGAAATGATTCCCGAAGCCCGGCGCGCCACCATCCGTTCGATGACAGCCCAGGCCGAAGCCGATGAAATGGAAAGCGCACTCGCTCTGGTCGATGAACTGGTACAAGCAGCATCCGCCTGTCAGCGAACCGAAGTCCCGCTTTCCAAACTGGTACTGGGCGTCAAATGTGGCGGCTCGGACGGCTTCTCCGGCCTGACCGCCAACCCGCTCGTCGGCCGAATGGCAGACCGCGTCGGCGAAGCCGGAGGCAAGGTGATATTGACGGAAATTCCGGAGATATTCGGAGCGGAACAATTGCTGATGAATCGCGCGACGAACGAAGATATATTCCGGCGCACGGTTGATCTGATCAATGATTTCAAGGCCTATTTCACCCGCCATGGCGAGGGGCTGAGCGACAATCCCTCGCCCGGCAATATCGCCGGCGGGATCACCACGCTGGAAGAAAAGTCGCTCGGTGCCGTGCAAAAGGGTGGGCATGTGCCAGTGGTCGATGTGAAGCTATACGGGGAACAGGCAGACCGCCCCGGCCTGACCTTGCTCGAGGCACCGGGCAATGATGCGGTCTCGTCGACCGCGCTGACGGCTGCCGGAGCAACCATGATATTGTTCACCACCGGGCGCGGGACGCCACTCGGCTTTCCCGCTCCGACCATCAAAATCGCCTCGAACAGCGAATTGGCGCGGCGCAAAAAGAACTGGATCGATTTCGATGCCGGTCAGGTTCTCGCCACAGGTTTTGATAAGGCTTCGGATGATTTACTGGCAAAGATTTGCGCGGTGGCTTCCGGCGAGGAAACCGCTGCCGAGCGCAATGGCGAACATGACATCGCGATCTGGAAAACCGGCGTGACGCTTTAGGTCTATAGCGCCCGGTAAGTAAAGTTGCGAAAGCGCACCTCGCCATCGCCTGCGGCATATAGCGCTGGACGCAGCGACAGAAAATCATAGGCGACATTGTGATGATAGCCGGACAATTCCATCTGCACATCGAATTTCTGCCAGGTCGCGCGTTGATCTCTGCTGGTGTGGATGGTCAGAATATTATGGTCGTTGGTCAGCCGGATGCTCAGCTTCGAAATCGCCTCGGCCTCCGGTTCGATCTGGCCGGGTATGGCCCCGCGCGGTCGTTGCAATCCATAGCGGTGCATCATCAGTCCGTCAGCGCCGAAGCCCAGTCCGGCATAAAGACGGCGGTTGTAGAATAACAGCATTCCCCCTTCGGCTCCGGGTTCAACCTCGATATCGGCGCTGACTTGATAGGCTTGATCGCCAGTGATACAGCATAGCGGCGAACAATCGGAAGGCGTCATTCCTTTTGCCTTGATGATTAGCGCGCCCTTGTCACGGCTGACACGCTTCGCTTCACCCGGGCCGGGATCATAAAAGGCCCATGTTGTTCCCATCCGGTCGGTGGAGAAATCGTCGGACAATGGCATTCCATGCGGTTGCGCTTCTAGCTCGATCGGCTTGTCCATCGGCTTGGACAGATCACCACCCTGTGGAACCGGCCAGCCATCATCACCCCAGACCACGGGCTCGAGCAGCGCCTGCCGGCCGAGCGTCCAATAGCCGTTTTCATAGCCATGATAGAGCATCCACCAATTGCCGCCCGGCCCTTCAAATAATGTAGCGTGGCCGCGCGACCACCATTTTTCGCGCGCTGACCCTGTGCGGATAAGAGGGTTTCTGGGACAATCCTCCCACGGGCCGCCTAGCGATTTGCTGCGCGCCATGATCACCATATGTCCGGTGGGCGGGCCGGCGGTTCCGCCGACCGCCGTGGTCATGTACCAATAGTCGCCGCGTTGGACGATTTTCGGACCTTCGGGCGCAAATGTTTCGACCACCCACTCTTCGGGATAACGCCACGGATCGTAGACATGTTCGACGTCCCCCTCTATTCGCAAGCCATCGGCCGACAGACGGACCCTGTCGCCGCCGGAAAGGAAAAGCCAGCGTCGCCCCTCTTCGTCAACGACATGCTCGGGATCAATATGCAGGGGCAGGTCGAGATCGACCGGATCACTCCACGGGCCTTCGATATGCTCCGCCGATATCACATAAATCGAGCGCTTTTCAGCATTGCGCGCGGGGATATAACAAAAGAACCGGCCTTCATGTTTTGCCAGTCCGGGTGCCCATACCGACCCTATCGGCTGGCTAAGTGCAGCAGTCACGGGCCGCCAGTTGACCAGATCACGGCTGTGCCAGATCAGCAGACCCGGATAGGCATCAAAACTGGAAAAAGTCAGATAATAGTCATCGCCATCCCGGAGAATCGCGGGATCGGGATGGTCACCGGCAAAGACCGGGTTGAGGAAAGTTCCATCGCCAAGATCGGCCTTGCGTTGTCCTTCGAAGCCGCGACTCCATTGCATTTCGCCATAAGGATCAAGCGAAGACGTTGCTGCCGAACCCTGAGCCAATAATCGCGTCGGAAACAAAGCCGCGACGGCTGCGATTTTCAATGTGTGGCGGCGATCAATCATATGCGCTCTGCTTCTTTGAAAAAAAGGACCGACTCCCTGGAGATTGGAAATCGGTCCTTCGTTTGCGACCCTGTCGACGAAATTACTAAACTAGAGCTCACATTTTATAGCGCGCACCAAACATGAAGGTCCGGCCATAATGGTTGTTTTCATAATTACGGTTTGCTTCGAGATCGGTGAAACGATAGCGATAATCGTCAGTCAAATTGCTACCCTCGACCGAGAGCTCGAGATTGTCGGTCAACTGATAGCGGATCGATGCATCCACGTTGAGCGAACTACCATAGCCCTCAAACACATTGTTGTTGCCGCTCGTGCTATCATTATAACCGCTACGATAGGCGACCGACGATCGTACGGAGAATTTGCCGTCATCATAATATGCCGTCGCATTCCAGGCTCGCTTGGCAAGACCCAATAACGGCTGGGTATAGTCACCATTTGGTTGAGCAACGAGGCGATTTGTCCCGGGATCATAAGCCAGCGGCCCCGCAACGCTGTAGTCGACGTCGCTTTTTACCAAAGTCAGATTGCCCAGCACGCCGAAATATTTCAACGATTCCGAAAATACGGAGAATGGCAATTGCAGCGAGATTTCCATACCCTTGAGATTTGCTCCAGGGCCGTTGCCGGTCGTCCGGAATTCAAACTGACGATTTGGATCTGTTCCCGTAACAATCGCGTCATAAGCTGGCGTTCCTGGTGTCAGCAGCGAAGTCGGCAGGCCACTCGATGCGTAGGTTCCCTGTAACGATGTCGAGATCGGGAAGCTGACGATATCTTTCGAGAAAAGTGCGATTGAAGCAATCGCCCCCGGAGCAAAATACCATTCCGCCGCCACATCATAGGTCGTTGCCCGATACGGTTCCAGGAAAGGATTGCCCGAAGTGATCCGGAAGTTGAACGGATCGATCGTCCCCCCTGGTGTCAGGCTGCCAAGCGTTGGCCGCGTAATGACCTTGGCGATCGCACCGCGCAGGATGATATTGTCCGCGGGAAAGAAATTGACGTTGAAAGATGGCAACCAGTCATCATAGCTGCGTTTCACAGTCACGAAGGTGCCGTCGGTAAAACCGGACGATGACTGGTTCGTCTTCGCATAGCGTACGCCGGCATTACCGGTCATTCTCATCCCGAAGACACTGCTTTCGAAATTGGTCATGAACCAGCCACCTTTGGTTTTTTCGGTGACAGAACGCTGCTCGCCCTGCTGAAGAACCCCGGGAATATTGTACAGATCGATAAATGCCGTCCCTGCCGCCAGATCCGGAACGATCCAGCTATTGGTATTTCCGGCCGGCTGACCAGCATCACCCAGGTTGAACATCTCGGAAAGTGCAGCCGTCACCGGCGCACCATAAGCACCGGGTGCGCAGGTGAATGCCGAGCAATACTGGTTGTCCCGGCGGAAACCGATCGTCTCGAAATCGAACTGACGATAGAAACCGCCAGCCAGAAGCTGAAAGCCTTCCGTTACATCCCATTCCAAATCACCCGCAAAGGTTTTGAACTTGTTGGTGAGGAACGAAGGCCGGTCACGAAATTCGGCCAGCTGGAATGCGGCAGGATCATCTATTCCGGGGCCAAATGACAATACCGGTGTTTTCATATTGGTATAGTCATAACTATAGCCGGTCGCGTCCCTGTCATCAAATGCCAAAGTAGTCTCGACCGGAATATCGGCCGTGGATTTTGAAAATCCGCCGAGCAGATTGACTTTCAACACATCTGTCAGCGCTTGCTCGATCTTGCCCGAGACCTGATAGAATTCCGTCTCGCTCTCACGTGAATAGCGTTCGGTACGCACATAAACATTGTCGAGATCAGCAGAGATCAAATTATTATTTGCATCGATTGTATAGTTGGAAATATCGATCGTGCGTTCGTTGCTGCGCGCCAATACTTCTCCCCAATATTCGTCGCGGGTTTCCTTGAAATTGGAATAGAGACCGTCGATCGAGATTTTGGTGCTGTCGCTGGGTTCCCATTGCAGTGAACCGGTTGCACCGAGCCGCTCGCGGTCATGACTGACCAGACCATAGCGCGGAATTCGCGGATGGAAGGCTTCGGCGACCTCGATGCACGCAGCCGAAGGATTGGCTACAAAATTGGACCCGGCCATGCAGGTAACGCCGTCAACGCTGCGGAAAGGTGCTTGCGCCCAACGGACGGTGTTATTGCCAAGTTCTTCGGTCGTATATTTCGACCAAGCCACCGATGCCGAGACACCAAAGGTCTGATCTGCGTTGGACCAGGCAACCAAGCCGGCGAGGCGCGGCGACAATTCTTTCGACAGGTCATTGTAACGGCCTTGTGCGGAAGCCACCAAGGTGAGGCCCTCTTTGCCCCCCAGCGGATTTCCCGTGTTCAAATCAACAACTGCGCCCAGCGAGCCTTCATCAAGCGATGCCGATGCCGTCTTGTGGACAACAAGCGAGGAAAAAAGCTCCGAAGCAAACACGTTAAAGTCAAAAGCGCGGTCGCGGTTTGCGGAAGCGCCGTCGGTCGAAGTCGCGATTGTTTCCATCCCGTTCAGGCGGACGCGGGTAAATTGTGCACCCAGGCCGCGAACGGTAATTGCCCGTCCTTCGCCAGCATCCCTCTGGATCGAGATGCCAGGAATACGCTGCAATGATTCAGCCAGGTTTTGATCAGGAAATTTGGCAATATCTTCTGCGATAATGACGTCGACGGCTGCCGTGCTGTTGCGTTTTTCATCAAGCGCCTTGTCGAGCGAGGCACGAAAACCGGTAACAACGATCACATCATTTTCGGCGACTGCTTCATCCGCAGCATCTTCGTCTTGCGCGAATGCCGGCATAGTAGCCATCGCTGCCAGCGATACACCGCCAACCAGCTTGATCAGGCAGCGAGAGCGCGCATGTCCAAAATTATTTTTCATCTTATTTCCTCCCAAAAATTTTTCAAAATTCCGCCATGCTAGCAAAAATGACACCGGTTACTTACCGAGTCAAAAAAACAGCTGACAGGTTGCTACATAATTTTCAGAAAAGTGGAACCAATTGGTCATGCCTCTCCTCCATTCACGCTAATTTCGATCCGGCTTTATACGGTAACCGGTGTCATTCTTATTGCTGCTTCTTAAAACTTATGTCAAGGGAGAATTATTGGGAGAGAAAAAATGATCAAAAAACTGATGCTATTATCACTCACATTGGCAGGAATAATCGTCCTGCAGCCGTCGAATGCAAACGCGCAAGACAGTTCCGCATTTCCCGGTGCCGTAGGCCCGGCAGCGCAAACCAGAGGCGGAGCCGGTGGAAAAATCGTCCGGGTTACGACGCTCGCCCCAGATGGTCCAGGGTCGCTAAAAGCGGCTATCGCGCAAAAAGGTCCGCGAATCATTGTCTTCGAAGTTGCCGGTGTTATCGACATGGGCAGGACAAATCTGGCGATTGACGAACCTTATGTCACGATAGCCGGTCAAACAGCGCCCGGACCAGGCATAACCATTATAAAAAGCGGTATCGATGTCAGAACCCATGATGTGATTATCCGTCATTTGCGCGTCTATACCGGTGTCGACGGACAACCCAAACGCAGCGGGTGGGAAGCAGACGCTTTTTCCACCGTAAGCGCCCGCAATGTGATCGTCGATCAATGCACCTTCCTGTGGGCGATTGATGAGAATATGTCCGCGTCGGGTCCCCGCTTTACCGGCAACTCTGTCGAAGAATGGCGGCAGGGAACCAGTCGCAACATCACTTTTTCGAACAATCTTGCCGCCGAAGGCCTGGCCGATGCCAGCCACCCCAAAGGCGAGCACAGCAAGGGATCGCTGATCCACGACAATGCCACCGGCATCGTCTTCTATCGCAACCTGTGGGCGCATAATGTCGAACGCAATCCGCTTTTGAAAGGTGGCGCGCAGGGCCTGATGGTCAATAACGTCATTTATAATCCCGGCCATCGTGCCGTGCACTATAATCTGATGAACCTCGAATGGGCGGGGCATGAATATGTGACCGGAGAGATAACCGCGATCGGCAATGTCATGCGCGGCGGTAATGATACCAACGAAGGATTGCCGTTCCTGATGCTTGGCGGCGATGGCGACCTGAAATATTATGGTCGGGACAATCTGGCGGTCGACCGGCATGGCGAGGCGCTGCCGATGTTCGGTCGATATGGTGAAACGCAAGCCAAGCTGGTCACAGTGAAAACACCAATGGCATCGACTGACGATATGCGCATCCTGCCCTCACGCGATGTCGAAACGTCGGTGCTGGCAAGCGTCGGCGCCAGACCATGGGCACGGGACAAGGAGGAAATCCGCATATTGTTTTTCGTTGCGGAAGGCCGCGGGGACATCATCGATGACGAAAATGAGGTCAGCGCTTATCCCGAAGTGACAGAGCCCGTCCGCGCGGTGTTCGATGAAAGTCTCTGGGATCTGGCCACAATGGAACCCTTGTCCGGACTATATCCCGGCCAGACATCCCCTGCTCCGGCGGAGAACCTGAGCGAACGTGACGCGGCGATGCGCGAGACGGGCAAATGAGCACCCCGGAAGTGCTGTGAGAGCATGATGCTCAATCGGCGAACATTATTGGGCGGATCATTGGCCAGTCTTGCCATTGTCGCAGGCAGCCGCCGGTCCGAGTCGCAGACGCCATTGGCTGATAGCTGTTCTACCGGCAAATCCGGATGGAACAGGCCCGACGATATACACCCGGACGACAGCCTGTTTCTCTGGCCGGACGACGCGTTGGATATCCCGGACGGACTTGCCGAGGAAATCGTTCAACGCAGCGATGATCCCCTGGCCAGTGACCGCATCGCACAGAATATTGCCCGACCGGGTCTCGATATTTTCCGGCCAGACGTGCCCAATGGCGCGGCGGTGATCATCGCGCCGGGCGGGGGATATCGTTACTGCGTGATAGACAAGGAAGGTTATGAACTGGCTCGGTTTTTGCGGGACCGCGGAACCACAGTCTATGTTCTATTCTATCGTTTGCCCGCAGACGGCTGGGCAAACGGCAAGGACGTGCCGCTGGCCGACGCCCAGCGCGCGGTTCGGCTGGTCAGAAGCCGTGCGGAACTGGACCGGATCAATCCGGCGCGCGTTGCATTCACTGGTTTTTCGGCGGGCGGGCATGTTGCCGCCAGCCTGCTGACACGCTTTGATACTGGCGTCTATGATCCAGTAGATAGTGCGGACGCGGCCCCCGCCCGCCCTGATGCGCTGGTAGCGATTTATCCGGTCGTATCGATGGATCCGGCGATCGCCCATATCGGCAGCCGCGACCGGCTGATCGGCGCAAAGCCGGATGCCGCCCTGACCGCACTTTATTCTCCCGAGCAAAATGTCCGCAAGGACATGCCACCCCTGTTCCTGCTCCATGCCGAGGATGACGATGTCGTTCCTGTCGCCAACAGCAAGCGTTTGCACGAAGCGACCAGCAGCATCGGTACACCGGTAGAGGCGCATTATTTCGAGAAGGGCGGACATGGCTTCGGACTGATGAAAACCGCGGGGCTACCGGTTGCTATCTGGCCGGAGCTTCTATGGAGCTGGATGGGCGCCCAGAAGCTGCTCTGAGCGCCGCATCCCGCTTGCGATCAATATTTCCAGCGTTCGGTGAGCATTTCCGCCTTGCCGTCTTTCACGGCAATTTCAGCAGATGGTTCTTTCGGATTGCCGTCCTGAAACAGTTCATAAATCACCGTTCCGTCCCGCTGCAGGCTCTCGATCACCCGCACCGGCGTGAACAGGCCTGCTGGCGCCGCCGCACGGGCGGTTTCAGGGACATCGGCCCAGGCCAGATCGCGCTGCACCTCGACCACCACATAGGCGCCGTTTTCCTCCAGCATGTCCAGCTCGACTTCGCTGCCATCGGGCCGCGTTCCTTCCACATCATAGAAGACCATGCCGTCACGCTCTTTCCGTTCGGCCTCGCTGATCACCATACCCGGAATTTCTGCCAGCGCAGCAGAGCGCACCGCATCGGGAATATCATCGACTTGCGTGATCGTGGCTTCCGGGCCGGCTTCCAGTATCGCCGGCTGCTCGGCTTCATCGGCCTGCTTTGAACAAGCGGCCAGCATCGCGCAGCCAATTGCAATCGGAATCATATATTTCATTATCTCTCTCCTGTGTTTTCAACTTCCCGGCTGGATATAGGGCACGGTCGCAAACAGCTCCCGTTCCCATTTTCGCGGATCGCGCTCGACCCGGCTATCTTCATCGAAAATCATCGTCTTGCGCATCGCCATGTCATAGGGCGCCCAACCGGGATTACCGGTGCGGGCGAAGGTAACAAATGCGGCCATCAAGTGATCACTCATCGCCCGTTGCGCAGCCGTGGGGTCGGCGACTGTCCCGAAAGACAGGGCAATATCATCGGTATGCTTGGCCTGCTCGAAATTCAGCTGGTAGACGAAGGTCCGGTCCGCAGCTGGCGGTCCTGCCTTTGCCCGGGCTTCGGCTTCCTCGACCTGCCCGCGCCAGCTGCGCGCGGCGGTAACGATGCGGTGGAACAGTTCGAGTGGCTTGGCATCGGGATAGCGGGCACGAAATTGTGCCACTACCCAGTCGGGCCGGATATCGACCCGCATTTGCGGCGCGATCCGTTCGGCCAGATTATCCATGGTCAGGCCTGCAATCGGAGGTTTGTCCGGGTTGTAAAAAGCGCGCGTCTCCATGATCGTGTTGCCGAGCATCATCGGGATATGGTTGGATTGCGGCGCGGCATCCGGCCAGAAAGGGTGCCGCATCAAATGCTGCATATCCAGCACCGGCCCCATGTAGACACCGCCACCTAGAACTGGATCGATCGCGGAAAGCGCCTCTGTCAATTGCTCGACCGGCGCCGTTGCCGGATCGACATTTTCGCCGAGCGCTGCGAGAAACGCCCGCCTGCGTTCGGATGCGTTGAGCGGCCCTGAAGCCGTCACCTGCTGACCCGACATTGTGATCGCTTTGTGGAACAGACCTTTTGCTGCGGGCATGGCCATCAGCGTAGCGATTTTTGCGCCGCCACCCGACTGGCCAAACACAGTGATATTGCCGGGATCACCGCCGAATGACGCGATGTTGCGTTGCACCCATTCCAACGCGACAATCAGGTCCAGTTGCCCGTTGTTGCCGCTGTCCGGGAAACGCTCGGGCATATAGAGATAGCCGAACGCATTGAGCCGGTGGTTAACGGTAACGACGACCACGTCGCCGCCCGCCGCCAGGTTCGTGCCATCATTGACCGGATCGGTCACGCTGCCGTTCGAATAGGCACCGCCATGGAAATAGACCATGACCGGCCGTGCCTTTTTTGAGTCAGCAGCGGGTGTCCAGACGTTGAGGAACAGGCAGTCCTCCGATTGCGGCTGGTATCTGCTGCCGACTTGCGGGCAGGCCGGGCCAAATCCGCCGCCCGCCGCCTGGTCCGCGCCGATGACCGGCTGCGGTGCCCGAAAGCGTTCCGCTCGCGCATAGCGGATACCGGCAAAGCGCTTGGCCTTGATTGTCAGCTTGTCGACCGGGTCATATTGGACGCTCCCCAGATAGCGGCCGGCCGGCGCATCGATCGTGGGAGACGATATTGTTGTAGCATGGACGCCGCCAGCACTCGCGACAAAGGCCGCGATCCCGCCAAGCACGGCTCGGCGGGTCGAGCGAAATCTAGCGTGCGAGCCAGCCACCATCGACCGCCAATATGTGCCCCTGCACATAGTTGGACGCGCTTGACGCCAGGAAGACAGCCGCTCCGCCCAGATCGGAAGGATCGCCCCAGCGGCCTGCGGGTATCCGCTCCATAATCTGCCGGTTGCGGCTTTCATCGGATTGCAGGGCGGCGGTGTTGTTGGTCGCGATATAGCCCGGGGCGATTGCGTTGACGCAAACCCCCTTGGAGGCCCATTCATTGGCCAGCAGCTTGGTCAGCCCGCCCACGCCTGATTTGGACGCGGTGTAGCTGGGCACGCGTATGCCGCCCTGAAAGGTCAGCATCGAGGCGATATTGATGATCTTGCCGATGCGGCCGTTCGCCTCGTGCGCCGCAATCATCTCGCGCCCTGCGGCCTGACACAGGAAAAACAGGCTTTTCAGATTGGTGTCGATCACCGCATCCCAGTCATCCTCGGTGAAATCAACCGCGTCGTTGCGGCGGATGATACCGGCGTTGTTGACGAGAATATCGATGCTACCGAGCTTTTCTTTTGTCTCGTCGACGATCCGGTCGACGGGCTCGATGGTCGAAAGATCGGCAGAGACAACCTCCGCCTGACGGCCAAGCGCCCGTGCTTTCTCGACCGTCTCGGTCGCTGGCGAGCGGCCAACCGCCGCGATATTGGCACCGGCCTCGGCAAGAGCCAGAGCGATGCCCTGACCGATGCCGGTATTGGCACCGGTCACAATAGCGGTCTTCCCGCTCAGATCGAACATAGTGGTCATTTCAACTGGCAGATATCCAGAACATTCATGTCGGTATAGTCCAGATTTTCGCCGCCCATCGCCCAGATGAAGGCATATTTCTTGGTCCCCGAACCCATGTGGATCGACCAGGGCGGACTGATCACAGCCTCTTCATTGGCGATAACGATATGCCGCATGCTTTCCGGCTCGCCCATATAATGGAACACGCGGTCGCTTTCTTCGGGCATGTCGAAATACATGTAAATCTCGCTGCGCCGGTCGTGCAGATGCGGCGGCATGGTGTTCCATACGCTGCCTTCTTCAAGCACGGTCAGTCCGAGCAGCAGTTGCGCGCTGTCACAGACGCCCGGGATGACGAGCTGATAGATAGTCCGCTGGTTTGAATTGGCGAGATCACCGCGCTCGAGCGGATTGGCCTGATCGAGCGTGATATGCTTGATTGGCAACGTCTTGTGTGCGGGCAGCGAAGCCAGATAGAAACGCGCGCCTTGGCCTTCGAACCTAATGTCCTTCGACCCCATCGGAATATAGAGACATTCCTTGTTGCCCATCGCAAAGCTTTCGCCATCAACAGTGATCTTGCCCGCCGTGCCGATATTCACTGCGGCCATTTCGCGACGCTCGAGAAACGGATGGCCCTTGGCCGATTCAGGCTCTGACTGCACAGGCATATCCAACGGCGCTGCCCCCGGAACCGCGCCGCCGATCACAAAGCGCTCGTTATGCGAATAGTTGAGGTTGACCTTGCCTTCCTCGAACATGCCGCTGACCAGATGACGGTCGACAAGCGCGTCATTATCCACAGATTCCATCATGTCCGGATGGGTTGCATGGTAGGTTTTCTTGAACATCGCGGATATTTCCCTTGTCTATTGGCGGTCAGTCGAAGCGTATCTTGCGCACCTTTCTATTGGCCTTGGTAACCGGTGTCAATTTCAATCTTGATTTGCTCTTCACCGTAAACATGCTGATCGAGATTACACGCAGGACGCGAATATTTAGATACATTTTTCCACGGCCAGTCGCCCCCGGACGGTAAATGTCTGAAAACGCAAGACGCCGACGCTCCACCAAAACCCACAGAATGTGTTTCCAAGTCGGGTAGCGGGCATTGACATGCGCCATGCAGAGTGCACCGATGCGCGTCAGCCCAACTGCCCCGCTCCGGTTAATGCCAGGGCGAGATCGGACGGACTATCCACGATTTTTCGATACGCTTCGCAAGAATACTGTTGGCAGCGAGGCGTATAATGTTTTGATACCTTGGGAATGTTGGTTGCGGGAGTAGGATTTGAACCTACGACCTTCAGGTCATCAGCCTGACGCTGATCCGGAAGTCCTTCGCCTGAGGGCTCCGACAGGGCCAAGACTCTCTTTTTTGCCTACCCAGATAAAAAAATGGCCGGGATGTTATACATCACCGGCCATAAAGTTGTTTGTTCGCAGGAGGAACAATGTGAGGCGCCGACCTCAATTTGGGAGGAGAAGGCCGGCGCCAAACTCGGGAATTAGTAGTTGTAAGCGCGCTCACCATGTTCGCCGAGATCGAGACCTTCTTGCTCGACTTCTTCGGAAACCCGCAGGCCGGTGACCAGCTTGGCGACAAACATCGCGATAGCCGTACCGATGCCAGCCCAACCGATTGTGACCAACACACCGATGATCTGGGTGACAACCTGTGCGCCCATGGCAGTAGAACCGTCGCCAGGTCCGCCAAACATTGGCTGATAGACGATGCCGGTACCGATCGCACCGACCATGCCGCCGATGCCGTGGATGCCGAAAGCGTCCAGCGAGTCATCATAGCCAAGTTTCGGTTTCAAGAAGGAAACCGCATAGTAGCACACCAGCGATGCAACCGCACCGAGGACAATGGCGCCGAAAGGTCCGCTGTTACCCGCTGCAGGTGTTACCGCAACCAGACCGGCGATTACGCCTGAACAGAAGCCCAGTGCCGATCCCTTGTGACCGCTCAGCTTTTCAGCCAGCATCCAGAACAGGGCGCCCGAAGCGGTGGCAACGAAGGTGTTGATCATCGCAAGGCCGGCTGTGCCGTCTGCTTCCAGTTCGGAACCAGCGTTAAAGCCGAACCAACCAACCCAGAGCAGTCCGGTACCGATCATGGTCAGCGTCAGACTGTGGGGAGCCATTGGTTCTTTTGGATAGCCCTTGCGGTTACCGAGAATGAGAGCAGCAACCAGAGCCGATACACCGGCGTTGATGTGCACCACAGTACCACCGGCAAAGTCGAGAGCGCCCATTTCAAAGAGCAATCCGCCGCCGGCCCAGACCATATGGGCAATCGGGAAATAGACGATCGTCAACCAGACCGCGCCGAACACCATGACCGCAGAGAATTTCATCCGCTCAACAACCGACCCGAGCACGAGCGCCAGGGTGATGGCCGCGAAGGTCATCTGGAAGGAGATGAACACATATTCCGAGATCACTTCGTCGGAGAATGTTGCTGCCGTGCTGGAACTATCTACGCCAGAGAGGAAAAACTTGCCCCAACTGATGAAGGCATTGCCCTCCGGTCCGAACGCCAGACCATAGCCGTACATAACCCAGATCAGCATGGCGAGACAGGCTGCCCCACCGATTTGCGTCATCGTCGACAACATATTCTTCGTGCGTGTCAGACCGCCGTAAAATAAAGCGAGGCCCGGCAAGATCATCAACAAGACCAATATGGTAGCGGTCATCATCCAGGCGTTATTTCCCGGGTTTGCCACCGGGGCTACCGCCTCGGCAGCCTCCTGGGCAAATGCCGGGACCGAAACGCTGGCTAGCGCCGCCGTCCCGGTCAGTTTTGTGAAAAATTTTCTCATGAGTATCTGTTTCCCCGATTAAATTGCTGTGTCGCCGGTTTCACCGGTGCGAATGCGGACGGCGCCTTCGAGACCGATCGTGAAGATCTTGCCGTCGCCAATCGACTCCGTGCCCGCCGCCGCCTGAATGGCTTCGACCGCCTGGGCCGCGACAGCGCTGCTGCACGCCACTTCGATTTTCAGTTTCGGGACCATGTTGGTGGTATATTCCGCGCCGCGATAGACTTCGGTCTGCCCCTTTTGTCGCCCGAAGCCTTTGACTTCGGTTACGGTCATGCCGGACACGCCGACACCGGTCAGTGCCTCACGAACATCGTCAAGCTTGAACGGTTTGATTATGGCTATGATAAATTTCATTACGCCCCCTTTGGTTGTTGCACGGGGACTCATCGCAAGGCTTGTGCCAGAATCGTAAGCCTAGGGATTCAAAGGATTTCTTTAAAAAGCATCGTCTTAAAAAAGAGTAAATTTTGTGCAGCGCAGCACAAGTGCACAATAATTAGGCACGACTCTCGGCCAGCTTGGCCAATATTTGCGGGATGACCTTTTCGGTTTCGCGCCGGCCAATATCTATCAATTCCTCGGCGCGAGTGAAATTCTGGATATCGATATGGCCGACTGGCGGCGACATCGCAAAATCGGGCGGGTCGAGGGCCAGGGAATAGCGTCCGAGATTGCGTAGTGACAGACCGACAGATGCCTTGACGATGGCGAGGCTATTCGGTTCCTTGCCATTATTGACCGCAATTCCGGCTGCGATGGAACGGTTGATGAAATCATCCTGCAGGTTAACCGACAGGCATAAGGCCATGGGTGCCAGTTCGCGCACTGGCGAGACAGGAACCGGCAAGGCAGCCCCTCCGTCGACCAGCAAACGTCCTTCATGCTGCACCGGCTTGAATATGCCGGGCAGCGACATCGAGGCACGGATCGCCGGTACCAGCTTGCCAGATTTCATCACAATCGTATCGCCGGTGCGCAGGTCGGCAGCGACTGCCGCGACCGGAAAGGGCAGATCCTCGAAATCGAGATCGCCGAACTCGGACTCCAGTTCTTTCTGGATATTGCGCGCACCCATGACGGCACCGCGCTTGAAATGCGGGTCCATGAACCGCAGCATGTTGCGGAAATTGACGTTGCGCGCCATGTCTTCGATATAGTCGAGCTTGCCGACAGCATAGCTGGCGCCGACAATCGCTCCCATCGATGTGCCGGCGATGGCGGCAATTTCCAGCGGTGATTTGTCAATTGCCCGCAACACGCCGATATGGGTCCAGCCAAGACCGGCTCCGCCGCCCAGCGCGAGCGAAATCTTTCCGGCACCGCTCATAAAGATACATCCTCGGCCAATATCGCCTTTGCTTCGGCCAGATCCTCTGCCAGCACCATCACCCGGGCGGGCAGCGCGATACCGGCGCCTTCGACAATATTCACTCCGCTGTCGAAACAGACCGCACCGATCCCGGCGGCTTCCAGCCGACCACGGATGATCTCGGCTTCGACGCCGTGCATGTGCCGGGACAGTTCCACCAGACTCATGATCTATTGCTCGCCAAAATAGCGGTCCGACGCGCGTGTCGGCAGACCGTCGATACTTGTCACCCGCTCGGCGGTTTTTTCCACCCATGCTTCTGGATCGGCCTGGCGATGATATTTGACCAGGGTTTCGCGCTCGGCTTTCATGTCCATTTGCGGCACGCCCCAGCCGCAGCTGGTCTGTATGCTGTCTACATGGATGTCGAAAATCTGGCGGGTGCCGGGAAGAATGTCGAAATGCGTGGCCAGTTCCTCCCAGCCGCTATCCTGTGGCAGAACCGGCTGTCCGGTTCCATAGAGGCGCATGATCAGCGCCGGATTGGCAAAATTGTTGAACATGATGGTGATCCGGCCATCGGCGACCAGATGGGCATGGGTTTCGTTACCCGAGCCCCCGAGATCCAGATAGGCAACCCGGTCAGGAGCAAGCACCCGAAACGCGTCATAGCCCTTGGGCGACAGATTGATCCGGCCGTCCGCCGCAGCGGTGGCGACAAAGAACATCGGCTGCTTGGCGATAAAGGCTATATGATTGTCATTCAGCGCATCAAAAAAATCGGCCACGACAAATTCCCGTTCAGTAAAATGGACCGCCGAAAAACAGTTTCCAAGCCAGTACCAATATCCAGTGGATCGCGATCACGGGCCACAACGACTGCGTAACAATCCGGATATGGGTCAATATAATGCCCAGTATGAACGTAGCAAACAGAAACGACGGTTGCAGGAAAATGGCGGACCATGGGGGACCGAAGGTCAGCGCCTGCAACGGATGCCAGAGCATGAACAATATGGCCGAAAGCCAGCTCCCCCAGCGTTGCGAGAAGCGCGCGAGCCAGGATAGCAGGACACCGCGAAAGATCAGTTCCTCGATAAAGGCCGGAACGAAGAACAGGGCAAAAGCTGCAATCAGTGCCGCAGAAATATCGCCAACGGGATCAACGACGAGCCAGCCGCCGAGAAATCCGGCCAGCGCCATAATTGCTGCCGCCGGGAGCGCGATGCCGAAAGCGGCTTTCCACCGCCCGATATCCGGCCAGAGCTTCAATGCTCGCCAAGTCTGTTTAACAGCCACGGTCAACATATGGCCTACCAACTCGCCCCGTCATCGATCGCGGACTGTTCTCCGGGTCGGAAGTGCCGCCCCAGGACCTCGTTACGGTGGGGAAATCGACCGAATTTTGCGATCACATCGCGATGTTCATTGGCAAATTTCTGGTTGCTGCCGAGTTTCGTGAACAGGGCGACGGACTTGTTCTGCAGGCGGATATCCTCCGCGTGCATGAATGGCATGTATAGAAAAGCGCGCTGTTCCTCGGGAAGTTGCTGGTCGATTTCCAGATTGACCGCCATCTCCGCAATCTGCTGCGCCAGAGGGTCGGTGGAATAGGCCTTGGCGCTATCGCGGAACATATTGCGCGGAATTTGATCGAAGAGAATGACAGCGGCAAGCACGGTTTCAGGCAACGTCAGAAAATCTGACGCGATCTTGGATTTCTGTTCGTCCCACAGTTCGAAAAAACGGACTTCGCAAATTGTGTCCAATGCGACGCTTTTGGTCCACCAGTCCTTCGGATCGAGCTCGCGAAACCAGAATGACAATATCTCCTCGGGCCAGTTCAACGGGACATCCTTGGTCTTGTCATTCCAGATTCGGACTCAAGCCGTCCCTCCAACCGTCAAGCTATCGACCAGCAAGGTCGGCTGTCCGACGCCAGCGGGTACGGATTGCCCGCCCTTGCCACACATGCCGATGCCTTCATCGAGCGCCATATCATTGCCGATACCGCTGACCTTGGTCAGCACGGTCGGACCGTCGCCGATCAGCGTGGCACCCTTGATGGGCGCACCGAGCTTGCCGTTTTCGATTTTATAGGCCTCGGTGCAGGAAAAGACGAATTTGCCCGAGACGATATCAACCTGTCCGCCGCCAAAGCTTTTGGCGTAGATGCCGTTCTTCACGCGGCTCATCAGCTCGGCCGGATCGTCATTGCCCCCGCGCATGAAGGTATTCGTCATTCGCGGCATCGGGGCATGGGCATAGCTTTCGCGCCGTCCGTTGCCCGTTGCAGGCACACCCATCAGGCGCGCGTTCAGGCGGTCCTGCATGTAGCATTTCAATATGCCATCCTCGATGAGGACATTTTCCTGCGTCGGTGTGCCCTCATCATCGATGCTCAGCGAACCGCGTCGTTCCCTGATCGAGCCATCGTCGACCACGGTAACGCCGGGCGCAGCCACACGCTGGCCGATCTTGCCGGAAAATGCGCTAGTGCCCTTGCGGTTGAAGTCACCCTCGAGACCATGGCCGATCGCTTCGTGGAGAATGATTCCGGGCCAGCCGGGGCCGAGCAGCACTGTCTGTTCTCCCGCTGGCGCGTCGACGCTTTCGAGATTGACCAAAGCCTGCGCCAGAGCCTCGTCGACAGCGCGGTTCCAGCGCGCTTCCTCGAACAGATCGTCATAGAGATAACGCCCGCCCATGCCAAAGCTGCCGCTTTCACGACGGCCATTTTGTTCTGCGACAATCGATACGTTGAGCCGCACCAGAGGCCGCACATCCGTCGCGACAAAGCCGTCGGGACGGACGATTTCGACAACACTCCAGCTGCCGGATAGGCCGACAGAGACCTGGGATACGCGGGGATCGCGCGCGCGCGCCGCGGCGTCAATCTGCTGACAGAGCGCCACCTTTTTCGCAAAGGGTATAGCTTCCAGCGGATTGGCTTCACCATAAAGATGCCGGTTGTTGCCGCGCGGTGGCGGGGCTTTTTCGCCTTTGGCCGGATCGAGCAGTTGCAATGTTTGCGCAGCGCGTTTGATCGCCGCCTCGCTGATTTCGTTGCTATGGGAAAATCCGGTCATCTCGCCCGACACGCCGCGCAGGCCAAAGCCGCTGTCAGTGCTGTAGTCGGCGGTCTTCAGACGGCCATCGTCAAAACCGAAGCTCTCAACCGCGCTATATTGCAGATAGAGTTCACCATCGTCGCAAGCAGACAGGCTGCCCGCGACCAGCGCTTTGGCGCGCTCCGGGTCGAGACCATCTGGACGATATAGGAATGAGCGGGGATCAAGGTTTTTTATCATCCCGTACATATAGAAATGATTCGGGAGCCTTGCACCCCTTATGTCGGATTATTCTTCGGGCAGCGCTGAAGTGACGTCTGCGGGACCACCAACCAGAACGAATCGCCGGTCACAATAGCCGCAATCGACATAGCCTTTTTCGTCTATCTCGAGCCAAACACGCGGATGGCCGAGGGCTGCACCGCCGGGGATATCCGTGGCGCCATCGCAAGCGTTGCGTTTCTTGGCAGTTCTGACAATTTCAGGTGCGTCTATCATGCTAGTGCGATTAGCAATGGATCGACCATCGCGCAATCCTGCAAATATCAGTAATAGTTCATGGTGATCGGGAAGGTCGCTTCGTACACACCGGATTGTTGGCTGGCACCTACGTCCAGCGTGGCACCGATACGAAGCGTAATCACATCTGTACTGGCGATCCGGAACAGACCGGGAAGGAATGTCGGAGTCAGATTGTCTGCCTGCAACGTCAGCGACCGCATCGTCATGTTGGCGCCGCCGCCAATCCGGTTGAGGAGATAGGTGCCAGAGCCCGAGGTGATATATACGAACCGGTTACGCGTTCCATAACCCTGAAACTCTGCGTTACTTACCGTTCCGCCTGCAGCGACAACCGATCCGGTCACGGTGCGGACGCCGGCGGTGCTGACTCTTGCGGTCCCGCCAGTCAAACCCGGGATCAGATTCCCGAAATTCAGATCATGGACCGGGACGAGAGAAAGCGGACTGACAACCACTGCATCTGTCTCGGCTGTATCGGTTTGCGCAAGGACAGCGGGTCCACTTGTCAGTACGACAAGTAGGAACAGCAGGCAGCCGATCAGGCGTGGTATGGTGTGGTCTCTGGTCTTCACAAAAACTGCCCTATATCGAAAGCTACAAATTTGCATTTACAGCTATAGTTAATTTCATGGTAACCGAATTGATGATCGAAGCGCAGGCTATTGATAATCAATCGTAATGTTAAACGTACCGACATAGGCTCCGGCAGCCTGATTGGCGTTGATGGTGAGTCTTCCGCCGAGCTTGTAGTCAACCGAGCCGCTGGCACTCAGATTCCGGTTCCGTGTGCCGTTACCGCCGTCCAAGCGAAATTGATCCACGCGCATCGTTTGGGTGCCACCCACACGGGTCAGATTAATCTGGTTCTGGCTAACGGTCATGCGAACCCGCTCTAGCGGAGAGCCATAAGCCGAGAACCATGCCGCTGTATGGGTTCCTCCCAGCGAGACCGCATTGCCGCTCAACTGGGCCAAAGCATCATTGTCTGGATCGATGGTAAACCGGCTCTGGGTCGTGCCCGCGGCAAAATTCCCAAAATGCAGGTCTGCATTCTTGGTGATGTTGACGCCCTGGTTAATCTCGGTCCGGCTCTGACCATTGCCGGATGCGGCGTCCCCAGCCGTAGAAGAAAGAATGGCAGCAGCGAGGACCGGCAGAATGGCCGCGCTGTTTATTGACCGCCATCCGGTCCGCTTTTGATCATCTCTGTGTCCCACCGAAATCCCGATATAGAAAAGATAAGCAAATAGGATTGAACAATATGGTTAAATCAGCGTTAACCGTCACTGGGTCCGAGCGCGGACTATATCCGGAATGGACTCAAAGATAATTGACCGTGACCGAAAAGCTGCCCTCATATTCGCCGGGTTCCTGGTCAGCGCCGACAGTCAGTCGACCGCCCACCTTGAAATTGCCAATCGAGGTAAAAAGCGGCAACAGGCGAATAGACGCACCGTTCAGCGTAAAATTGTCCACGAGCATCGTTTGCGAACCACCATTGCGGGTCAAGGTCGTCGAACTCGGCACATTGATTTGATAGTAGATCAGCGGACGAGCCGATACCTGAAAGCGGGCCGCCGATACGGTACCGCCAAATGCGGTAGCATTGCCTGTCGGTATCGAACGGGCGTCAGAGAAAGGATTGACCACGACAGTCGAAACCGTACTACCGGCAATAATGTCGCCAAATTGGAGATCTTGCAATCTTTGCACCGTACTTGGCTGGGCAATCTCGGCAACCGACTCTCCTGCTGCCGTCTGCGCACAGAGCGGCCCTGCAGCGGCACCCCCCGCTATCGCCAAGGCGACCCCTGACAGTTTGCGCAAAACTAAACGCATGTTCGAATTCCCTATTCTGGCCAATATTTCGGAATATATGCGGTAAGATTGTTTCATCAACTACAAAGATTTTGCGTTAAAATTTGATTAAGGCGCTGATTTTACATGTTTTATCATTTGTTGACAACGGAGGTTTGCGCGGCACAGGCAAACGGGCTATGCGACAAAAATGACCGACGCAGCAATCTCGATCCAGAATCTCTCCAAAACCTACGCCGGCGGAAAACAGGCGCTAGATAATATCAATTTTGATGTGCCCCGTGGTTCGATTTTCGGACTTCTCGGCCCCAATGGAGCGGGCAAGTCGACGCTGATCAACATCCTCTCCGGCATGGTCCGTAAAACCTCAGGTAGCGCGAGCATCTGGGGCTTCGATATAGATGATAGTCCCCGCAACGCAAAAGCCTCGATCGGAATCGTGCCGCAGGAGATCATTTTTGACCCCTTCTTCACACCTTCGGAGGCGCTCGAAGTGCAGGCAGGACTCTATGGTGTCCCGAAAGCAAAGCGCCGGACGATGGAGTTGCTGCGCGCCGTCCACCTGGAAGACAAGGCCGATGCCTATGCCCGCACATTGTCTGGCGGGATGAAACGACGGCTTCTGGTAGCCAAGGCCATGGTCCACTCTCCGCCGATTCTGGTACTCGACGAGCCGACAGCGGGCGTCGATATCGACTTGCGGCAACAGCTTTGGGAATATGTCGTGGATCTCAACAAGGCCGGTGTGACCATCGTGCTGACCACCCATTATCTCGAAGAAGCGGAAAATCTGTGCGACCGTATCGCGATTATCAATCACGGCAAGCTGATCGCCAACAAGCCGACGCCGGAACTGGTCGATATGGCGCGCGAAAAGCTGGTCGAGCTGACGCTGGATCGCGATATCAGCGAGGCACAGGACGCCGTTTCCTTCGCCAATGATCTGTTCGAGAAAGCCGAGATCATCGGTCCCCGTACGGTGGCAGTCACCTATAACAAGGACCGCACCAACGCCGGCGGGGTGATGGCAGCGATACAGGAACGCGGCTTTGCAATTGTCGATGTCACGACAAGGGAAGCGGATCTCGAGGATGTGTTTCTCAATCTCACCCGCGCCAAAGCAGCATAAAACTGGTGTGCGACCCAAAGATCGTAAGCGGTGAACCTGTCGAACCACCCCTGTCAGCCGGAAGCGGTCGTTCACCTGCGGTAGCCTGCGGCGCTACAGGCTCGGGACGAACGGAATTTATCAATTGACCTACGACGTAATCATTGTCGGTTCCGGCGCGGCTGGACTGAGCGCGGCGATCACATTGGCCCGCACCCACAAGGTCCTGGTACTTGCCAAGGGTGAATTGACCGGTGGCTCCACGTCATGGGCGCAGGGCGGAATTGCTGCGGTGCTCGACGCTGGCGACACGTTTGAAAATCATATCAACGACACGATGGTCGCCGGTGCCGGCCTGAATCGCCGCGAGACGGTTGAATTTGTGGTTGAAAATGCACCGGCCGCGATCGAACGGCTGGAAGATATGGGCGTCCCGTTCAACAAGGAAGCGGAAGTCCTCCACCTCACGCGGGAAGGCGGACATAGTCACCGGCGGATTGTTCATGTCGACGACGCCACTGGCTGGGCGGTGCAGGAAGCCTTGCAGAATACGGCGGCGGCGAACCCGAACATCACTTTGCGACCGCATATGGTGGCGATTGACCTGATCGTCGATCGCAATGCGGAAGAACCCACCGGTGCCAAAAATGTCTGGGGTGTCTACGCGCTCAACAATGAAACCGGCCATGTCGAAACGCTGACCTCGCGCGCGACAATCATGGCGAGCGGCGGCGCGGGACGGACCTATTTATTCTCCACTGCACCGCGCGGCGCAACCGGCGACGGCATCGCCATGGCGTGGCGCGCAGGCGCACGCGTTTCCAATATGGAGATGATGCAGTTCCATCCGACCTGCCTCTATAATCTCGAGGTCAAGAATTTCCTGATTACCGAAGCGGTGCGCGGCGAAGGCGGGCATCTCAAACTGCCGGCCGATGCAGGCGATGAAGCCGGGGATCGTTTCATGCAGCGCTTTGATCCGGAACGTATGGAATTGGCCCCCCGCGATATTGTTGCGCGCGCCAATGACCATGAGATCAAGCGGCTTGGGCTCGACTATGTCGATCTCGACATCTCCCACCGCGATCCGGAATTCGTCAAGGGTCATTTCCCCAACATCTATGACAAGCTGATCGGGCTGGGCATCGACATGACGAAGGGGCCGATCCCGGTCGTGCCGGCGCAACATTATACCTGCGGCGGGATATTGATCGATCTCGCGGGCCGCACCGACCTGCCGGGTCTTTATGCAGCGGGAGAATCCAGCGAAAGCGGCCTGCACGGCGCTAACCGGCTGGCATCAAACAGCCTGCTCGAATGTTTCGTCTTCGGCGACGCCGCAGCGCGGGATATCGCCGAACATTGGGATGACCTCCCTGCCCCGCCCGCGATCCGGCCATGGGATGAAAGCCGCGTCACCGACAGCGACGAGGAAGTCGTGATCAAACAGACCTGGACCGAAATCCGCCGCTTCATGTGGAATTATGTCGGCATCGTCCGCACCACCAAACGCCTCGAACGCGCACAGCATCGCATTGATCTGCTGCGCGGCGAGGTCGAGGAATATTACGGAAATTTCCGTGTAACACAGGATCTCATCGAGCTGCGCAATCTGATCGAGGTGGCGGACCTGATTGTGAAATCGGCTCTGGCAAGGAAGGAAAGTCGGGGATTGCATTATATTACCGATTATCCGGATTTGTTGCCGGAGGCGGCGGATACAGTACTGGTGCCTTAGGACGACGATCTCGCCGATATTCGCGTCTGTTGCGATGCACTTCGCATCAGACACAGAGCGCTAGCTTGATATCGATGACGCGTTCATCGATGCTGTACGGCCACGCCGTCAATCCAAATCGTTGATGATCAGTTCCATCGCGGCGACGACCGTGGCAATTGTTTTTTCGCCCAGCAGCGCATCAACCTGTATGCTGGTTTGATCAACGGCGGCGCTTGCTCTTTCGACAGTCTCCGAGCCCGATTTGGTCAGCTTCAACAGCCATGCCCGGCCATCCTGATCATCCCGCACCCGTTCGACCAGATCGAGATCAATCAGCCGACGCATCATCGCGGTGATCGCGCTATCATTCAGACCAAGTCTTTTTGCCAACAAGGTCTGGGTAGATGCTTCTTCGGAAGCTATCAACGCCAGAGCGGACATTTGAGCTGTCGTAACACCTGCGACGTCGAGCAACTGGCGATCAGAAATTTTCTTGAGCGCATGGGCAGCTAGCTGGAGCCGCGAGTAGAATCTCTGATTTCTTGCCGACATGTATTTTTATTAACGCATCGCCGGACAATTGTGAACCACTTATAAGTTCAACTGTGAATTATAATCACTCCTCGATCTGGCAGGTCGAAAATTATCAATCCCTATCTACCTCAGCAATATCGTGATATTGTCATCCACATCGATTATGATATAGTTTAATACTGAAATAAATAACGACTCGCGCCTTCACCTTCGGCAATCCGGATGTGACCGCCCAGACAGACTAGAAAAGGAACGACAATGACCCACGATCCCAATGATTCAGAAATGAATGACCTGAGAATGTCAGACAGCGGCCGGATATTATATGACAAGGTAAAACGCTTTGTTGCCGAAGAAGTAGATCCGATAACCGAGAAATTTTACGCCATGGGCGAAAATCGCGAAGAGCGTTGGAGCTACGCGCCCGGACAGCTGGAACTGCTGGAAGGCGTGAAAGACAAAGCGCGCGCGCAGGGGCTCTGGAATTTCTTCCTTCCCGACGCAGAATCCGGCGAAGGCCTCAAGAACCTCGACTATGCATTCATTGCCGGCATTCTGGGCCAAAACTCGTTGGCATCCGAATGCATGAACTGCAGCGCGCCCGATACCGGCAACATGGAAGTGCTCGAGCGGGTCGGTACGACAGCACAAAAACAGGAATGGCTCGTCCCCCTGCTCGAAGGAAAAATCCGCTCCGCTTTCGCCATGACCGAACCTGGCCACCCTTCTTCCGATGCGCGGAATATTCGCACCGAAGCTGTTCTTGAAAAAGGCGAATGGGTGATCAACGGAGAGAAATTCTATATTTCCGGCGCTGGCGACCCGCGTTGCAAGGTCATGATCACCATGGTCCGCACCAATCCCGACGGCCCGTCGCACTCGCAGCAATCACAAATTCTGGTGCCAATTGATACGCCAGGCGTTGAAATCGTCGGACCAATGCATGTCTTTGGCGACGACGATGCACCCCATGGCCATATGCATATCAAGTTCAACAATGTTCGGGTGCCCGAAGAGAATATCCTGCTCGGCGAAGGACGCGGCTTCGAAATCTCCCAGCTGCGCCTCGGCCCCGGACGTATTCACCACTGCATGCGTAGTGTTGGCGTCGCAGAACGGGCACTGGACCTGATGATCCATCGCGGCGGAAGCCGGGAAGCCTTTGGCCAGCCTTTGGCACTGCTGGGTAAAAACCTTGAAGTTATTTCACGCGCCCGCATCGATATCGAAGCGATGCGCCTGATGGTTCTCAAAGCCGCCAAGGCAATGGACGTCATGGGCAACAAGCAGGCCCGCGTCTGGGTTTCCATGGTCAAAGCCTATGTCCCTGAAATCACATGCCGGATCATCGATGAAGCGATCCAGATCCACGGCGCAGCCGGGGTGTCACAATGGACACCGCTTTCCCGCATGTATGCCAACCAGAGAACATTGCGCCTCGCTGATGGTCCGGACGAAGTCCACCATATGGTCGTTGGCCGCAACGAAATGGCCAATGCAGGCTACAAGCCACAACGTTAAGCTCATCACCACATGATATAAGAAAGGCCGGACATCATGTCCGGCCTTTCTGCTGTACGGGCTATTGACTTCTCGATCCTAGCGGGCAGGCGTTCTGACCACCTTGTCACTCGTTTTGTGCTTCTCCAGATCCTTCGGATCAAACCACACCGGTTTCAGCTTCTTGTCGACAAACAACTGCATCTGGTCGGTATAATGCGGTGACTCCGGCCGCGTGGTTGCGGCGCCGAAGGGCTGTATCGAGCGCGAATAGACCGCGCCGTCCTTGCCCCATTCCATGAACATGATGAAGCTGTCGCCATGGCGCACTGATAGCCGCCCGTCATCCTCGACATCCCAGAGGGTCGAGGCGCGGATCGTGTCGTTGCCACCGTCCACCGGTAGATCAACCTTGCCCTGCCGCATCCGCAACACGTCCATCATCGGCGGATCGATCCTGTCGAAATATTTCGCCAGATGGTCGACCGTTTCCTCCAGTATCTCGCGAGGCTCGGGCATTTTGCCACGGTTATAATGCGACTTGTTGGCGGGGCGGAGCACCATCAGCGCGAGCGCGTCCGCCGGCCCCTTGCCATCGAGATTCCAGTCCCACTGGCCCAGCAATTGCTGCGCCTTGAGCAGTTTTGCGCTCTCCTTCAGGTCGAGCGCGGCGATCTTGTCGAGCCAGTCTTTCGCATAGCCGGCTTTTTCATAGCCGGTGTCATATTTAATGGCCCATAATTCGGCATCGGTGATCTTGCCATCATCATTGGCCTTTTCCAGCAAGGCGATCGACCGGCGCGATCGGTTGGTCTGGTCATCCTCGACACCGAGAAGCGGCGAGAAATTATCCGGATTGAGTTCGTCGCCCGGACCCGCGGCAATATAAGGCGTGTTATTGGAGTTCATGACATAGCCCGAGGCCGGATTGACCAGTGCGGGAACGCGCGTAAACGGCAAGGTTTTCTGCCACAGCGCTTTGGAGACATCGCCAGGCAGCACTCCGCGCCAGTCATAGCCCTCGGGCCGGTCGGGGAACATCGCGTTATAATAGAGACCGATATTGCCCTTGGCATCGGCGTAAATGAAATTGGTCGCCGGAACGCCCTGCCCCGCCATAGCCGCCTGCCATTCATCGAAATTCCTGGCCTTGTTGATCCGGTAATATTGGGTCAGCATATCGAGCTCGTCGATACCGGAATAGCGGAGCGCATAGGCACCATTTTCGTTCATGATCACCGGTCCGTGGATCGAGCGATAAGCGACCTGTGGATAGGGTATGACAAGGGGACCAAATTTGATCTTCAGCCAGACGCGTTTCTTTTCGAGCGGCTTCCATTCGCCGTCGAAACGATAGGCGTCTTTCTTGTCGTTCAGCGTCAGCTTGTAGATATCGACCAGATCCGGCCGGTTGACGGTGTTGGTCCAGCCGAGATATTTATTGTGGCCAAGGAATGGGAAAGGCGAGCCCGGGAAGTTTGCACCGGCGAAGTCCCAGCCTTCGTCGCTGTGCACGACCAGCTCGTACCAGGCAACATTGCCGCGCAAGGGCTGGTGCGAATTGGAGATCAAGCGGGTCTTGCCTTCCGGAGAGCGTTGCGGCGCAATCGCATAGGCGTTGGAACCATTTTCGTCGGGGTCCGGGCCGACCGGTGTTGCGGAGTCCTCCTCGATCAGCTTGTCGGGGCTGAGCGGATGGATAGAGGTCTTGACCGGCTCGTCGGAGAGACGCGGGCCGCCCTCGCGCGGCAGCGGCTTGTTCTGCACCAGTGCTTCGATCGGATTGTTCAAACCAAAGAAAAACGGTGAACGCAGCACGAAACCTGCGGCAATATCCTGACCGTTGACCGGGAATAATTTGGCCAGCTTGACTTCTTCAGGGTGCTCTTCAGCATAAGCGTTGAGCCCGGACGCATAACCGGCAAGCACCGCACGTACATCGGCCGGAAGATCGTCATATTTGCGGTTCACCGTACCGCGCACATCAAGCAGGGCTGCAATATAGTCAATTGGCGCGCTGTCTGCGCCGTTGAGCGTCGCCATCCGGCCCCGCGTCATCGCGGTCACTTCCTGCAGCGTCGAGAAATCATCCTCGCTATGGGCGTAGGCAACCCCATAAGCGACATCGGCATCGGTCTTGCCGAATATATGCGGCACACCGAACTCGTCGCGGACAATGCGCGTTTCATAAGAGGCTTCCGGCGGCGGAGTGGTTGTTTCAACGCTCATCGGCTCCCAGACCGAGAGGCCGATTGCCAGCAGCACAATGAAGATGAGCAGCCCGATGCCCGCCCGCTTAAGTGTTTTCACGTATTTTTTCCTCTCCGGCAGCATCATATGCTGCGTGTATCTTCACGCTGGTTAGCGCTTACCATATCAACCCGACGGAAAAAGTCATCAATATGGTTGTGTTGCACGAGTACAACACCATATTTATGACAAGACACTGAGATTGAACAGGATGAACCGATGAACCTTGAGAAATTCACTGACCGCGCCAAGGGCTTTTTGCAATCCGCCCAGACCGTCGCAATCCGGATGAGCCACCAGCAGATTACCGCCGCGCATCTGGCAAAGGCATTGCTCGAAGACGACCAGGGCATGGCAGCGGGTTTGATCACCAAGGCGGGCGGCGATGCCAAAAAGGCGCATCAGGAAATCGATGCGGTGCTAGCGAAGATTCCAGCGGTATCCGGCGGCGGGGCTCAGCAGACGCCCGGATTGAATAATGACGCGGTTCGCGTGCTCGATCAGGCCGAGCAGATCGCCGAGAAGGCCGGGGACAGCTATGTCACGGTCGAACGGCTGTTGCTCGCGCTGTTGCTCGCCAAGGACACGGCAGCTGGCAAGGCGCTGTTGTCGTCCGGCGTTACAGCCGAAGCACTCAATACGGCAATCAACGATTTGCGCGGCGGCCGCTCGGCTGACACCGCATCGGCCGAGGACGCCTATGAAGCGATGGAAAAATATACCCGCGACCTGACCCAGGCGGCGCGCGACGGCAAGCTAGACCCGGTCATCGGCCGCGACGAGGAAATCCGGCGCACGATCCAGATACTGGCGCGCCGGACCAAGAATAATCCGGTCCTGATCGGTGAACCCGGCGTCGGCAAGACCGCTATCGCCGAAGGCATGGCGCTGCGCATTGCCAATGGCGATGTGCCCGACAGTCTGAAAGACCGCCGATTGATGGCGCTCGACATGGGCTCTCTCATTGCCGGCGCGAAATATCGCGGCGAGTTCGAAGAGCGGCTCAAGAGCGTGCTCGACGAAGTGCGCGGGGCGGAAGGCGAAATCATCCTGTTCATTGACGAGATGCACACATTGGTCGGCGCTGGCGCGTCGGAAGGCTCGATGGATGCCTCCAACCTGCTGAAGCCTGCACTGGCGCGCGGTGAACTTCACTGTATCGGAGCAACCACGCTCAACGAATATCAGAAATATGTCGAAAAAGACGCGGCCCTGCAACGTCGGTTCCAGCCCGTATTCATTGGTGAACCGACGGTCGAGGACACGATTTCGATCCTCCGCGGACTGAAGGAAAAATATGAGCTGCACCATGGCGTGCGGATTACCGATGCCGCTCTGGTGAGCGCAGCGACACTCTCTAACCGCTATATTTCAGACCGGTTCCTGCCCGACAAAGCCATTGATCTGATGGATGAGGCGGCATCGCACATTCGTATGGAGGTGGAATCAAAACCCGCCGAAATCGAAACGCTAGACCGGCGGATCATCCAGCTCAAGATCGAGCGCGAAGCTTTATCGAAAGAAACCGATGACGCCTCCAAGGGCCGTCTGGAAACGCTCGAAAAAGAACTGGCCGAGCTTGAACAGCATAGCACAGAATTGACCACCCGCTGGCAGGGCGAGAAGGACAAGATCAACGCCGAGGCGCAACTCAAGGAGCAACTGGATCATGCGCGGCTTGAGCTGGAACAGGCCCAGCGTGCAGGCGATCTCGCCAAGGCAGGCGAACTGAGCTACGGCACTATCCCCAATCTCGAAAAAGCGCTCGAAGAAGCCGCCGACGATACGGTAGGCGCGATGTTGCGCGAAGAAGTTACCCCCGCAGATATTGCGGCGGTGGTCTCGAAGTGGACCGGCATTCCGGTCGACAAAATGCTCGAAGGTGAGCGCGAGAAGCTGCTGGCGATGGAAGAGCTGATCGGCAAGCGCGTGATCGGCCAGAAGGACGCCGTCGCCGCAGTGTCCGCTGCCGTCCGCCGCAGCCGGGCCGGCTTGCAGGATCCGAACCGTCCGCTGGGAAGCTTCCTCTTCCTCGGCCCCACCGGCGTCGGCAAGACCGAATTGACCAAGGCGCTGGCCGGGTTCCTGTTCGACGATGATCAGGCGATGGTCCGCATCGACATGTCCGAATTCATGGAAAAGCACAGCGTATCACGGCTGATCGGCGCCCCTCCCGGCTATGTCGGCTATGATGAAGGCGGCGTGCTGACCGAAGCGGTTCGCCGGCGTCCCTATCAGGTGATCCTGTTCGACGAGGTCGAGAAAGCGCACAGCGATGTGTTCAACGTTCTGCTGCAGGTACTCGACGATGGGCGCCTGACCGACGGTCAGGGACGGGTCGTGGATTTCTCCAACACCCTGATCATCCTGACTTCCAATCTGGGCAGCCAGTATATGGCGAACATGAAGGATGGCGAGACGGTCAAGGATGTTGAACCGCAAGTCATGGAAGTCGTTCGCGCCCATTTCCGCCCGGAATTCCTCAACCGGCTCGACGAGATCATATTGTTCCACCGGCTGGCCGAGGAACATATGGCACCGATCGTCGATATCCAGGTCCTGCGGGTACAGAAATTGCTCAAAGACCGGAAGATCGAGCTCGACCTCACCGATGCCGCAAGGCGCTGGCTGGGGCGGGTTGGCTATGATCCTGTCTACGGCGCACGGCCACTGAAGCGGGCGATCCAGAAATATCTTCAGGACCCGCTTGCCGATCTTATCCTTCGCGGTGAAGTGCCGGATGGAACCACGGTCAAGATTGACGAAGGCGATGGCGCGCTGAAAATGGAAGTGGCGAAATAGCGACTATCGCTGTCCTGACTTACGAAGCCAACCGGTTATAGCATAGCGGCGGTAAGGGGCGGACTGCGTCACTTCCGTCACGCTATGCATCTGCGGCACTTTGAAAAGATTCAAGCGATTGAATCCGGGAACCAATCCGCTGACACCATTCGCGTCATCGTGAAAAAGAAGTAGTCCGCCCCATTCCGTCCGCCACACAGGCGTCAGATTGAAAACATAAGCAGCAACTCGATTCTTACCCGGGAAATCATCATCATGTCCGGTCAGAAAATGGCCCGGTGAATAAGCGGTAGCCTGTGCGTCAGCAAAGTCGATATCGTTTGATCCGGTAATTTCACGGAAAAAGGCACGCGCCTCGCCACCGGAAATCCAATCCGCAAAACGAACGATCACATCATCCAAGGCAGCACGGATATCTGCTTCGTCCGGAACCCTTATTGTTTCATAGCGATACTGGAATCCTTCCCTCGCCTGGGCATATATCGCCTGCGAGAGTTCGTCCCGTTGCCCATCTGTCAGATTTTGTTGAGCCGCTCGGTCGAGCTCAATAAGCTTGTCACCGCTATTCAGTATTTCCATCCAGTCGGCACGCGAACGCAAGTTGGCATATAACGCGTCAGCTGCTTTACCTGCGAAAAAACCTTCAATGCTCAGTCGGCCTTCGTCCTGAAATTGACGCTGTAACTTTTTGCGGTCGAGCAAAGAATTAAGTGTGAACATGGTTTCTCTTTATAGCTGACGGCACTTTATCGAATGTGCTTAAGCTGTTAGAAGCTCTCAAACAGCGCAACAAGCGGAAATTTTTGGGATATTTATGACAACGGTCGCCCTTTTCGAGATTAATCCAGAACTGGACCGCCGGGCGTTGGCGACTAAGTTCTCGGCTGACGGGCGGTTGCAAATTCGCAATATTTTGACAGATCAGACGGCGCAGGAAATTCAGAAAATACTGATCAAGCAAACGCCGTGGGGGATCGGCTGGCAAGGCGGGACGAACGGCCCCCATGGCGCAAGAGCCGATGAAATTGCCGCCATGACCGATGGGCAACGTCAGAATATTGGCGAGACGGTCAATCAGGCCATGATAGACGGCGACTACGCCTTCATGTTTGGCCAGTATCGGATGCTTGATGCATATCTGGGTCAATGGGATAGCGGCGGCCCCCACGACCTGTTGCTCGAACATCTCAACGCCGACCCATTTCTTTCTCTGGTTCGCGAAATTACCGGAGATGAAAGTCTGATCAAAGCGGATGGGCAGGCTACGCTCTACGCTCCCGGGCATTTTCTGGGAGTCCATGATGACAGTCATGTCGCTGAAGGCTGGAAAATAGCTTATGTGCTCAACCTCACAATTGGCGACTGGCGTCCCGAATGGGGCGGGTATCTAAATTTTCTTGATGAAGACGGCGATGTCATCACGGGATTTCGACCCCGGTTCAATGCCTTAAACCTGTTCCGCGTACCGCAGCGACACGAAGTAACTTTTGTACCGCCATTTGCTCCAGCGGGCCGACTTGCTATTACGGGGTGGCTGCGTGATCGATAGTACATTAAACCAAGCGGCAGCAGCATATCAGAATGGTGCCCCCGGCGCTGCGTTGGAGATTTTAAACAATCTCGAAAAAAATGGTGCCGGTTCGGCAGCTAGCGCGCATCTCTCGGCGCTATGCCTGAGAGCATCCGGCGATTTGGATTCTGCAATCGTGACCTTTGGCACAGCGCTTGATCGTGCGCCCGGCGACCTCAATATTATCTCCGATCTCGGCTATACGCTTTTGGCCAGGCTACGCTACGGCGATGCGCTAACGGCGTTCAACGCTGTTCTAGAGAAAGACCCTAGCCACCTCCTCGCCTTGAAAGGCACAGGCCGCACATTGCTCGCGCTGGGTCGATCCAGAGATCTCTTGGCGCTATTTGCGCCTTACGAGGGAGCTGCGGAAAAAGATTCAGCATATTGGAATCTGCGCGCGGCTGCGGAGGAGCAGCTAGACAATGTGGAACAGTCGCAATCAGCTTTTGCCAAAGCACTATCCATCGAGCCGCGCGATCGCGATGCCCTGCTCGGCCAAGCCCGCCTTGCCTTGGCTAGCGGACGTGATCAGGCTGCTGATTTATATAAATCCGGCTTGGCTATCCACGCCAACGACCCGGATATGATCATCGGATATGCTGAAGCTCTGGAGGCGGGCGGAGATGCGGAAGCCGCAACTGAACTCGTCAAACATGTCCATAAACACCCCGAATGGGTTGAAGGTCAGGCCGTATTGATGCGGATGCGGTTTGAAGCGGGTGACCCGGATTATGACCGCGACATAGCATCCGCAGCTAAACTTTATCCTGGCAATATAGTCCTGCAAGACCGCTATGCTGCCTTACTCGCAGGCGCCGGCGAAAACTTGAAAGCGGCCGAAGCCTTGGCCCATGCACGCAAAGTTTCGCCGGGCCAGCCTGCGCTGCTGCTTCGAGAAGCCACGTACCGAGCGGCGCTCGGAGAGCTCGATTCTGCCGATGCGCTCATAAACTCCCTGCCAGCCGATGCACCAGAGGTTCAAAAACTCAAAGCGCGCCAATTTCTGCGTCGTGGCGATGCATCGCAAGCAGATTCGATTTTGGAAGGACTCCGTCGCGCGACCGATACAGACGTGGAGACCTGGGCGTTGACGGGTATCACTTGGCGATTGCTGGACGATGACCGAGCCCTATGGCTGCATGGCCAGGACGGCCTTATCGCCCTGAGATCGATCGAACTCGACCCGCCTGAACTCGAGCAAATCCAGGCCTTTCTACAGCGCATCCACAAGACCCAAAATCACCCGATTGGTCAATCACTACGCAGCGGGACCCAAACACGCGGGCGCCTGTTTATCCGATATGAACACGAGGCAAAAATGCTGGCGACGAAAATTCGTTCGGCGGTGATTGATCACTGGAATGGCCTTCCCAAACAAGATCCACAGCATCCGCTGCTGCGCTACAGGGACCGCCAGCCCCGCATTACTGGAAGTTGGTCCGTGCGGCTTTTGGGTAGCGGATTTCACGTACCACATATTCATCCGCAAGGCATATTCAGCTCTGCATCCTACTGGATACTACCTGCTGGCGATAACGATGCAGAGGGACAGCTTGAAATTGGCCGCCCGCCATCAGACTTGAACGTCGACCTAGAGCCTGTTGTCACATTAACGCCCAAAATTGGCCATCTCGCGCTCTTCCCGAGCAGCCTTTATCATGGCACGACAAAATTCCGGTCTGGCGAGCGGATTACCGCAGCCTTTGACGTGATTCCAGAATGACGGGAGCCCATAAATAATATTGGAAGCGGTGAGCATCATATGAGCAAACAAGCTAACCAGGGATGGTCAGATTACTGGACCTCTGGCACAAAATCTGCGCCATCCAGTTGCCTGCCCTCTGGTAGCGATGCAATACAAAACAGGCAGCAACACATCTGGCGCGAATATGGAAGCAAGCTTCCAAGGAAGGCATCCGTACTCGATCTCGCAACCGGGGATGGAATTGTCTTAAGAATGATACGACAGCATCGTCCTGACCTACGGCTCATAGGCATTGACGCATCCCCAACATTGCCGCCAGCTCCAAAAGGAATTAAGCTCAAATCCGGCATGTCGATGGAGAAACTCTCCTTCCAAAGCGAAAGCTTTGACGCCATCACCAGCCGCTTCGGCTTTGAATACGCTGGCAATAAACAAAGTGTAGATGAAATCGTTCGTGTCTTGCGGCCTACTGGCAGCTTCCTATTCATCATCCATCACCGCGACGGTCCGATCGTCCGGTTTAATATGCGTCGGCGCGCTGCGTTGCACTGGGTCGTTGATGAGCAGCGGCTGATTGAAAAGGCTATGATATTTGTGCGAAATCCGCTGGCGGTCAATCTTCCGGTACCGGACTTGTTCAAGTCAGCGGTCGGCGTTGCCAGCCAGCTACATCCTCAATCCACAGCGTCAGCAGAATTAAGCCAAGCGATCTGGCTTACGCTAAGCAATCGAAACAACGGCCCGATTCAGAACGCACAGGGCGCGCTATTGGAGCTCAAACGGAGGGTGCAGGCGGAATTGCAGCGTCTCGATGATCTCGAACGTGCCGCTTGCGACGAAGAGAGAGTGACGAAATATCAAACATGGTTTGAAACGTACGGGTTTTCGGTAGAAAAGAGTACCGATCAGGACGGCGTCGATCCCGCACCATATTGCTGGATATTAAAAGGGCATCGGGAACCATAGCGGCACTTGCCGTCTGAATTTCCAACCTCTCCGACTTCTATTACCTTAGGCACAAAAAAGGGCGACGCGATAACGCGCCGCCCCATTTTTTTCGTAGCGACTTAACTTAGAACTTAAGCGCTGCGGAAACGAAGAAATCACGGCCCAGCACGTCATATGTGCTCGGATAGGTATTTCCTTGTTCCTGATTGTCGCCAATCGCAAAAGGTTTCTTGTCGAACAAGTTGTTCACACCCGTCGACAGTGTCACGTTATCATTCACATCTACTGCGAAGCTCAAATCAAAGAGATTGTAAGCAGGCAGACGTTCGGTGCTGTAAACAACATCTGGATCATCGTCGGAAACAGCCGACATGTGGCGCCAGCGAAGCGAGGTGGTCAGAGGGCCGTCGATGAATGACAGACGGCTTGTCCACTTATACTTCGGTGTAGGGTTACCACATGCAAGCTGACCAAATTTGCCAGCACATTCGTTCACTTCATCCGGCAAATCTTCAACTGGCGTCAAAGAATTGGTGTGAGTGTATGTACCCAAGAAGTTGAAGTTCAGACGGCTTTCTCCAGCACCCGTCAGCGAAAAACCGACTGGCGTCGAATAGTTCACTTCAAGATCGACACCATTCACAGCCAGTCTGGCGGTGTTTGCATTGAGGATCTGTGCAGGATTTGCGTCGTCAAGAACACCAGCAGCGTTACGTGCAGCCGCAAAAACCTGACAATATACGCTATTAACGTCCTGAATGACATTATAGCAAAGGTTCAGAGAGTTTGCGAGACCGCCGCCCAAGGTACTGATGGCACCGTTGACTTCAATATTGAAGTAGTCAACCGAGACCGTCAAGCCAGGTACAAAGCTAGGCTGTAGGACAGCACCAAATGTGTAGGAAGTTGATTTTTCTTCCTGCAAATCAGGGTTACCACCAAACAGGCCCTGGATCTGGGTGTTCAGCTGAAGGCCAGGCGTAAACAACGCAGGGCTGGCAGCTGGCACGCCGGTAGCGATACAAAGCGCGCGGATCGTTGCGTCGCCTGCATTTGCCGGAACCGCACAAGGGTCGGTGGCACCAGGGAAGCCCTGAGCTTGACCGCCGAACAATTCGCCGACGTTTGGAGCCCGAACAGCACGCTGATACTGGCCACGCAATTTGACATCGCGAATTGGAGCGAATTCAAGTCCGCCAGCATATGTCCAAACACCGCCAACTGCTTCCAGCGAGTAGTCGGAATAGCGAACTGCGCCAGTAGCTTCCAACATATGAATGCCGGAATCAGGTCCAAGGATTGGCAAACGGAGTTCGGCGAATGTTTCTTTCACATCATACGAACCGGAGGTTGGCAAACCGCCGTTAAAGCCGATAACGTCGCCCGAAGACAATGCAGTGTCCGGAATGAACTCTGACGCCATTTTGCGATATTCTACACCGACAGCGAAACCGATATCATCGGCACCCATTCCAAAGTTACCGAGCGTACCGTTGATGGCAGCTGAAGCAACCTGAAGAACAGAAATGTCAGTATTTTGAGCGAGAATCGAGATTTGATTAACAGCCGCTGGTGTCAATGTACCTAGACCGAAGATGTTAATCGGAGTCCCAGTACCGTCAAGGCCCGCTGCGAAAGCAGAACGCGATACGTTGCCGGCCTGGATGTTACCATTGCGAGTGCGTGCATAGGAATAATATGCATCATAGCTCAGATTGTCAGTGATATCGCCGCGGAAACCAATCAACGTGCGGAACGCGCTACGTTCATCAAGGCTGTTACGCGAACCGGTTTCAACAACACGACGCTGCAGGAACAAGTCAATATTGTCATCGCCGGGGTTAACCGATTCCGAAGCTTCAAGCTGAACCAACTGCGCATAGTCTGCGGCGCTGAGGAAGCTCTGGATCGTAGGCAGGTTAACCGTGAACGTACCGGTGACGGGCGTTGCAGCCAATTCGTTAGGAACGCGGTTGTTAACAAACGAGACTTCAGCGTAGACAGTATGGCCGTCGCTGAATTCATAATCTGCAAAACCACCCATCAGATAACGCTCTTGCGGAACCTGAAGATAGTTGGCTGGACCATAGTTATACAAAGAACCATCCCACGAGCTGAAATCGCCTGGTTGGTTGAATTTTACGATACCATTCGCGTCAAATTCCGTACCGGCAGTATTGCCGTCACCAAAGTAGCGAATGAGACCTTCTGGCAGAGTGGAAGAACCACCTGCAACAAATCCACCGGCGCCGTCATCACCGAGAACCTCGGAAGTGTAGCTGCGGGCGCCCTGCAAAATTGCTTCACGCTTGTAATATTCAGCATAAACCGTTGCATGACCGCGTCCGTCGGCAAATCCGCCGCCGATTGCAACATAAGCGTTATAGCGCGAGCCATCGCCTTCTTCGGTCAAGCCGTACTGACCACCAGCGATTACGCCTTCGAGGTCCTGTTTCAGTCGGAAGTTTACAACACCGGCAACAGCATCAGAACCGTAAACAGCTGAAGCACCACCGGTAACAACGTCGACCGAATCGATCAAGAAGCTAGGAATGGTGTTAAGGTCAACAACTTGGCTGGTATCAAAGAACATCTGACGACGGCCATTGACCAAAACCAGCGAACGGGATGAACCGAGACCACGCAGGTTAAGCGTTGCAACGCCGCCACCTGGGTTGTTGGAGAATGATGTCGTTCCAGGAATAACCTGCGGCAAGGTGTTGATTACGTTTTCAACGTTCACCGTGCCGGACAGTTTGAATTCTTGATCGCTAACAACAGCAATAGGCGCTGCGCTTTCAACATTGCGGCGTGCGATACGCGAACCGGTTACGACGATGTAGCCAGAGTCGTCGGAAGCCGACTCATCAGCAACCTGATCTTGAGCGTATGCCGGAGCAGCTATGAGCGCGACGCCCAATACTGCGGGCGCAACACTCGCCTTTAGAAATGAGTATTTATTCATGTTTTCCAGTCCCTTATTCTGGAGAGGTAGCAATTAAGGCAGCCACCTCAGATTATAGCCAGTGCCCCCTTGGCTGCACTACGCATGCCATTTAACACCGGAATAGGCGTTCGTTGCCGCATGACGGGGAGGCTGTAAAGCGCGCGTTCAGGTTGCAGCGATTCTTTTGTTGCAACTGTAACAAAATGGCAACAGTGGAGAAATGGCAGGAAAGACCGGAAAATTTCAAAGCAATTACATTGCAATATGCCGTGGAAAATGCGCTATAGAAAAATGAAATAGGCTATAAAGGACTTTCGGACATGATGTCGAAACAGCAATCCGACAAGTCGTTGCGGCGACTGATTATGATTGGCGGACTGTCGCTGACCATGTTGGCACCAACGGCTCTGGCGCAGGACAAAGGTCTTGACCGCCCACAACTTTTTAACGACCTGGTGGAATGCCAAACCATTACCGACAGTGCCGCACGTTTGGCATGTTACGACCAAAAGGTTGCTCAGCTGGACAGTGCTCAGAAGAATAATGAGCTGCTCGTCGCAGACCGTGCGGAAGTTCAGGAGGCTGAACGTGGAGTATTCGGACTTCAACTGCCCCGCATTAAATTGTTTAGTGGCAATGACGACGATCAGCAGATTACCGAAATCACGTTAACCGTTGTTTCTGCAAAACAAATGGGCAGAGGAAAGTGGTTCCTGATACTGGATGACGGCGCGACATGGGTACAAACCGACACCACAATGCTATCATCTTATCCGAAGAAGGGCTCGTCGATATTAATCAAACGAGCGGCGATGGGCAGTTTCCTGGCCAAGGTAAATGGCGGTAGAGCGTTTCGTATAAAACGCGTCGTCGAATGACGCTTAATCTCGCTTAACCGCAAAAGAAACTCTTCGGCATTACGACGTCAACCTACTCCATCGGCCCGGTAAGCAATATCGGGTCGATTCTGGCGCTGTTCCATTTCATCGACCAGTGCAGATGCGGGCCGGTAGCGCTGCCGGTCGAGCCGATCCGGCCAATCGGTTCGCCGCGCTTCACTGCTTGGCCTTCTTTGACCAATATCTCCGAACTGTGCAGAAACGCGCTGTTCAGCCCCATGCCATGGTCGATCATCAGCAAATTGCCTTCCAGCGTGAACGGGCTGGATGCGGCCAGTGTCACAACGCCGTCAGCGGGTGCTACATAATAAGTGCCGGTCGGGGCGGCGATATCGATACCGCTGTGATAGCTGCCGGGATCGCCATTATAGACGCGCTGCGATCCGAACTGCCCCGATATTCTGCCTTTGACCGGCCAGACAAAGGTCTCTCGCCAGCCCTTGCTGTCGCTGGTGACGGAGCGAGCGGCGTTGATTTGCTCCAGCTCCGGCCCGCGACGCGCCATGAAGGCGGCGCTGCGGGTGGTAGCGCGGCGGTTGATGCTGACATGCTCTATCTTCCAGTTACGGGGAGCGATGTTGATGAATTTTCTGACCGTCTCGCCATTGTCGAGGGTCGCCACCAGATTGGCGGCCTGACCGGCATCACGGTTGAAGGCGATGATGAACTTGCCGTCTTCGTCAAACGGGACGGCCTCGCCGTCAAAAGTCAGGCTGCGGGTGCCGGCCGGTGCATCGCCGATCATCACCCCGCCCTGGATTGCTTCGCCGCTAAAGCCGAATTTTACTGCTTCGCGGAAAGCCGACTGTTCGGTGTCGTCGGTTCCGGCATGGACGATGGCCGCTGGCGCAGCGACTGCCGCGATCGCCAGAGCGCATAATGTTGTTTTCAATCCGCCGATCACTTTTCGCTTTCCGGCAGATGGGCGTGCGCGGAAATCTGCGCCGTGGCATAAGGCTCCTGCTTTTCCACGCTCCAGTAGCGAAGCTCGTCGAGCGGAATCGCTTCTCCGGTCACCGCACACAGGACATGGTCGCCGGACGAAAGCGGTCGGAAGCCGTTGGGCATATAGTGCAGCTTTGCCACCTTGTTGCGATTGGACATTAACATAGGACGTTTATACTCCCTGGATCCTTTACCTGCGATTTACGGTCATGATTGTCACAGTCGGCCAATCCTACCGCAATTTCCCCCTAGAATAAATCCTTCTGCCTGTCATCCGACGGTTTTTTGACTCGGCTGGGCGGGGCTGGCGCAGGCTTTGGCTTGGCAGGAGCGGCATCGGTTACAGTCGCACCGACCGTCCCGTCCTGGAAGTGCAGGTCGAGATCGCCGGCCTTTATCGCTGCAGCGCGATTGGCGATCAGACTGCCATCCGGTCCGGACACGCGGGCATAGCCGCGTTTCAGCGGACCATCGGGAGAGACTTGCTGCGCCAGCCGCCAGAGCGCGTCTAGCCGCTGCTTCGCGTCGTCCAGCGGGCGCTGCACCAGGCTGACCGGCAGATCGAGCCGTTTCAACTGCTCCTGCGAACGCGTCAGCCGCTGCTGCAATATTGACGGTCGCAAAGCCCCGGCACTTCTCTCGAAGCGGCTGCGGGCGTGCGCGATATTCTGGCTCATACCATATTTCATCCGCTCGGACACTTCATCCACCCGCTGCTGATGGGGGCGGAGCAAGTCGGTCAATGCGGGCATCAGACGGCGCTGCGCCTCCAGCCGTTCCTGAGCGGTGTTTAGACTGCGCTGCACGCTGCGCGCCATCCGGGCCTTGCTTTCCGACAAGGTGGCCAGCCATTCCGCGCGAACCGGTACCGCCATTTCGGCAGCGGCGGTCGGCGTCGGCGCGCGCAGGTCGGCGGCAAAATCGCAGAGCGTCGTATCGGTCTCGTGGCCCACGGCGGAGATGATCGGGATCGTGCAATCCGCGACCGCCCGCACCACGATTTCCTCGTTGAAGCTCCACAAGTCCTCGATCGACCCGCCACCGCGGGCGACAATCACCAGATCGGGCCGGGCGACCGGACCATCCGGGGCCATCTCCGAAAAGCCGCGAATGGCGTGGGATATCTGCTTTGCCGCGCCCTCGCCCTGCACCAGCACCGGCCAGACGATCACATGGCTGGGGCAGCGATCGGCGAGCCGGTGCAGGATGTCGCGGATCACCGAGCCGGTCGGGGATGTGACCACGCCGATGGTCTTGGGCAGGAACGGGATCGCTTTCTTCCGGTCCTGATCGAACAGGCCCTCGGCGAGCAGCTTGGCCTTGAGCTTCTCGAACAAGGCCATCAGCGCGCCCTCGCCCGCCAGCTCCATCTTGTCGATCACGACCTGATATTTCGAGCGACCGGGATAGGTGGTCAGCTTGCCCGAGACCACGACCTCGATGCCGTCCTCGGGCCGGAACGGCAGCCGCCCGGCATTGCCCTTCCACATCACCCCGTCGATCACCGCCTTGTCATCCTTCAGCGCCAGATAGACATGGCCGGAGGCCGCGCGTTTGAAGCCCGATATCTCGCCCCTGATCCGGACATAGCCGAAGCGATCCTCGACCACCCGCTTGAGCGCTCCGGATATTTCCGAAACCGACAGCGGCGGGGCGTTGTCACCCTGCCCGCTCTCGGCTAGGAGCTTCGCGTCTAATGAGAGGGAATCGTCCATGAATATCCTGTTGATTGGCTCCGGTGGCCGCGAACATGCCTTGGCCTGGAAGCTGGCGCAATCCCCTTCTCTCGAGAAATTCTACGCGACACCGGGAAATCCCGGCATCGCGCAACATGCCGAGCTGGTCCAGCTCGACATCGCCGATCATGACGCGGTCGTCCGCTTCTGCCAGGGCAAGCGGATCGATCTGGTCGTCGTCGGCCCCGAAGCGCCACTGGTCAACGGGCTTGGCAACAGCCTGCGCGCCGCCGACATAGCGGTGTTCGGTCCCGACAAGGCAGCCGCCCAGCTAGAGGGCTCCAAGGGCTTCACCAAGGACCTGTGCAGCCGCGCCAATATCCCGACCGCCGGCTATGTCCGGACCAGCAGCGCCGCCGACGCGCTCAAGGCACTCGACGGCTTCTCCATTCCCGTCGTGATCAAGGCCGATGGCCTGGCCGCCGGCAAGGGCGTGATCATCGCCGAGACCCGCGACGAAGCCGAGGCAGCGATCACCGACATGTTCGGCGGCGGCTTTGGCGCGGCCGGCGCGGAAGTGGTGATCGAGGAATTTCTGACCGGCGAGGAAGCCAGTTTCTTCGCGATCACCGACGGCAAGTCGGTCGTCCCCTTCGGCACCGCGCAGGATCACAAGCGGGTCGGCGAAGGCGATACTGGCCCGAACACCGGCGGCATGGGCGCCTACAGCCCCGCCCCTGTCCTCACCGCCGCCCTGCAACAGCAGGTGATGGACGAGATCATCCAGCCGACCGTCGACACCTTGGCCGCCGAGGGCACGCCCTATAGCGGCGTGCTGTTCGCCGGGCTGATGCTGACCGGGACCGGCCCGCAGCTGATCGAATATAACGCCCGCTTCGGTGACCCGGAATGCCAGGTACTGATGATGCGGCTGGAAAGCGATCTCGCCAAGCTGCTGATGCGCACCGCCAAGGGCGACCTCGCCCAGACCAGCGCCCCGGTCTTTGCCCCCGAAACCGCGCTCACCGTGGTTATGGCCGCCAAGGGCTATCCCGGCACTCCGGAAAAAGGCGGCAAGATCCAGAATCTGGCGCGAGCCGAACGCGAGGGCGCCAAGATATTCCACGCCGGTACCACCGAGGTGGACGGCGCACTGGTTGCCAGCGGCGGCCGCGTGCTCAACGTCACCGCGCTGGGCGACAGCGCCACCGAGGCGCAGGCCAAGGCTTATGCCGCGGTCGACCAGATTGATTTCGAGAGCGGCTTTTGCCGCCGCGACATCGGTTGGCGCGAGGTTGCGCGGGAGGCCGGGAACTAGTTTTTTCGACGCGCTTATACTCCAAAGTTTGTCAAACTTGGGGCCAAGGAGCGGTTCTCGCCTGCCCGTTTGCGGGAGCGGCGTGATGGGATTCACGCGAAGCCGCGAAGACGCTAAGAGATTGCGCTTTGTGGCTTCGTGTCTTCGTGCGAGCCTGACCATTTTGCGTGGTGCCGTGAACTTTACACAAACATCCGCTTTTATTTTCTGTAATCTTTGCCGCCAGGCCTCAGAATTCCGGCATTTGTAGGAAAACAACCGGTCATCGAGTGTAATCTTCCAGATTGCCGCCGAAACCGGTCCGTTTGGAACACGCACCCCGCCGCCAGCGCCGCGATCATATCCAGATTGTCAAAGAGCCCGTCCCGCCCATGGCGCGGAGCGGGTTCGATCATACCGGATTGAGTCAGATGTAGGACAGCATTTTCCCACCTTCTCCCGTGAGGGAGAAGGATACGAAGCCTTATCTGAAGGATTAGGCGAAGTTGGATGAGGGCGTTCCGCTGGTGGGGTACCTTGCCACTACGGTCCGGCAAACCCTCACCCTTGCCGCCTTGATCGCCAGCGCAGTACCCCGGTTACGAACAATATGCTCGGCAACAATCCGCACAGCGCGACCAATATTCGTCCCGTCAGGCCGCCGGCCGACCCGTCGTGCAGCGGGTGCAGCCAGTTGTTGATCGTGCTGCCGGTCCGGGCCTGTCGCGCGTCGTGGATCGCCACTACCTTGGCGCTGCCGCTGTCCACCCAGACATAGCTGTGCGGGAAGCGAAAGCTGGGGTCGCCGGGGACCTGCATGCGCAGGCGGAAATGGCCGCCCTGTTCCGGTGGTGTTTCGATCCAGGCGAGGCGGGCTTGCGGCAGGGCCGCGCGGCCAGCACGCACGATATGGACGACGCTGACCGGCTGTACGGATGGGGTTGAGGCGGAATGAACATGGGGCATCGGGTCGACCGGCAATCCGATCGAGGCGAGCACCGTGTCGCTTTCCTCCGGCAGCGCCAGCATGATCCCGGTCACCGTCAGGATCAGCAGAAACACCAGGCCGGACAGTCCGGTAAGCTTGTGCCAATCCCGCAGGCTGCGGTGCGGATGGGCGCCGGGTTTGAGCCGCAGTGCCTTTCGCCAGGAACCTTTGGGCCACCAGGCCCATATACCGCTGAGCAACAGCGCGAGCAGGACGAAGCCCAGCCAGCCGAGCACGGTACCGCCGGTCTCCCCGAGCAACAGCCGGTAATGCAGATCATAGATGAAGGTCACCGCATATTCGCCCCAATAGTCGCGGCGCAGTAGCTGCGAGCCATCGGGGGAAAGCCAGACCATCATCGGCCGGAAATCATGGCCGGCCCGCTCCGGTGGATTATAATAGCGCGCGGGGATCGCGCCGGGCTTGCCGGTCACTTCAAACCGCCACGGTCCCTGTTTTTCCGGATAGGCCTGACGAACCGTGTTCAGCGCGCGGTCCCAGTCGGGCGCGCCGGCCTCCACCCGGATATCCGGATGCAGCAAAGCATCCAGTTCCGGGTAGAAGGTGAGGACCGAACCGGTCAGGCCGAGCAAGACCAGCAGGCCGCCGATGCCCAGCCCCAACCACAGATGGAGCGCGCGCACCGCGCGGCGCAGCCGGTCTCCTCTGATCTGCATCAGAAGCGCAGCCGGGCGCTGGCGGTGACGTTGCGGCCATTGGCCGGGCTGTGCAGCGTCTGCGAACCGTCCCACCAGACATATTCATAATAGCTGTCGCCCAGGTTCTTGACCGTCAGACCGAGTTCGACATTCTGGTTCAGCCGATAGGCGATGCTGGCGTCGAATATGTTCAGATCACCCCATTTGCCCTCCGCATTGGCGGTGGTGAGATAGTAAGAGGATTGCCCGCGCCCGGTTAGCGACAGGGTGAGCGGCTCCAGCGGAGAATATTCGATACCGCCGGACCAGAGCCAGCGCGGCGTGTGGTTGATTTCGTTGCCGGCCAGTTCCGGCGTCGCCGGCGATGGCACCGATATAACGGCCTTCTGCCAGGACAATGCGCCCCACAAAGACAGGCCCGCCATCGGCTTGACGCGCAACTGCACATCGACGCCATTGCGGTCGGTGCCGCCGACATTCTCGAAATCGCCCAGCGGATCGTTGAGCTTGCGGGCGATTTCTCCGGTGGCGCTCTGCTCCCAATAAGCGACACGCGCCTCTACCCTGTCACCCAGCTGATATTTTGCGCCCAGTTCCCAGCCGCTGTTGATCGACGGGGCCAGATCGATCTGGCGCGGCGGGATCAGATAGGCTCCGGACCCCAGACCAATCTGGAAGGTCTTGCCCCAGTTGCCATAGAGGGTGACACCATCGCTCGGGAAAATGGCCACCGACAGTTTCGGCTGGTCGATGCTGCCATAATCATTGGTCGGCGCGGACGTATCGCTGAGCAAATTGTTGAAATCGCCGCCGACCCAGTCGATCCGATAGGCGGGCGTGATTCGCAGCCAGTTCGCCGGTTCGATGATCGCCTGGACATAGGCGCCGCCGACCGAAAGGTCGAACTGCTGGTCGCGGGTCTGGCTGGTCGGCACGCGTTCGACCGAGAGCCAGCGGGCCGAGCGATTGTCCTGCCATTCGATATTGCCGCCTGCCTCCAGCATCAATGCTACGCCGGACAGATCGCCATGCCAGTGGAGCGCGGTGGAGACACCATATTGGTCTTCCTGCGTCAGGCGGCGCTGCTGCGAGGCTCCGGCGGAGAATTTGACAAAACGATCGTCGCGGAAGCGGTTGTAATAGGCCATGTTCGACCAGTCGAGCCGGTCGGACAGGGCGGCATCGAGCGTCAGCGCATATTGTTGCAGACCGCGGGAATCGCCGTCGGACTCGTTATAGTCGTTGGTCATGCGCGGGTTGGAACGGCTATCGGCGAAAGTCAGATAGCCGGGCTCTTCCGCGTCCGCATCATAATAGCGCGCGATGGCGCTCAGCTTGACGTTTTCGTCCAGCGCCAGCCCCCATTTGCCGGACAGGCTGAACCGCTGGCTGTCGCTATGATCGCGATAGCCGTCGCTCTCGCGATAGGCGATCTGGTAATTTTGCGTGATATTGCCGCTTTCCAGTCCGGCGACCAGCTGCCCTTCGAAACTGTCGTAACTGCCGACCGAACCCCGCGCGTCGACATAGGTGCCGCCGGAGCGGGTGATGATATTGGCGCTGCCGGCAATGGCATGCAGGCCATAGCGCGGGTCGGAGGTGCCGCGGACCACCTCGATACCGGCAATGTTCAGCGGAAAGGCCATATCGATATAGGGCATATTGCCGTCGTTGCTGTTCGAGGGGATGCCGTCGATCAGTAGCTTGACCGCGTTGATATTGCCCTCGCCATTGAAGCCGCGCATCGAAAATTTGCCGCTGGTCGTGCCCTGGTTAAAGTCGGTCACCAATATGCCCGGCATCCGGCCGATCAGTTCGTAGACATTGTCGACATCGGCATTTTGCGCGATGTCACCGCCCAGCCGGTCGACCGAAGTCAGGACATTGTCGGTGCTGCCGGCCATGCCGCGCGCGGTGACGACGATTTCGCCGACCGAGAAGCTGGTGTCGGGCTTGCTTATGGCGGCTGTAGAAGCGTCGCTGCCCTCTTCTGATACTTCGGCCAGAGCGGGGACGGCATTGACGGCAAACAGGAGGCCTGCGGCCAGCGCAGGATAGGAAATCTTCATTATGGGTATCCGATATTGATGGGTTCAAACATGATATTGCGGTTCGAACGCAGCCGGATCGGGCTAGATGAATGGCGCATGGCGATACGGACCTTGCCGGTCCGCCACCGTTTTTGCGCATTGGATTTTGCCGAGTAGCTGCGTCAGGCAGCCAGCGGTGGCCCTCTGGAGGGCGGGCGCAGGCGTGGCGTATCGCTTGCCCCGGACGATATCTGCGGCGCGAATGCGAGCGCCAGAACAAAAGCGATGGCCGAAGCCAGCAGCGCGAGGTCCACGCCAGCAACCGCGCTTTTTGCCAAACCGGTATAAGGGCAATCGTTCTTGCCCTTTTCATGCTCCGCACCGGCGGACCCTTTCATCGGGACCGATATCTCGCGAGTGAGCTGTTCGCCGGTGGAATCGGAGCAGATGATGACGGTCAACACCATATTGTCGCTCGACACCATATAGCCGGCCGGAACCAGCAACTTGAACAGCAAAGTCGCAGCGAGCAGACAAGCTGCCAGCGTGCCGTTGCGGCTGATCAAAGTGCGGATCGAATCCATCGGTGCCTGTTAATTGCTTCGGTCCCGCTTGTCATCAGCGAAAGACGCTCCAACCCCGCCAAGCTAAGCTACGCCACCGGCAACCAATGCTTACTTGCTGGGCGCGGGTCGGGATCGCTAGGGACGCGCTCCGGCGAACACCCTCTCCCGTTCCGCCGATGCACCAAAAGAAAGTAATATAGTCATGTCCCGTTTCACTACCCCTGCCGCCAATCGCCGGATCCGTTCGCTGGCCAGTATCCTGCTCGCAGGCGCGGCGCTCTGCATGCCGGGTGCGGCGCAGGCGACGGACGGCTATTTCCTCAACGGTGTCGGTGCCAAGGCCAAGGGCGCGGGCGGCGTGGCTATTGCGATGCCTCAGGATGCTTTCTCGATCGCCAGCAACCCGGCTTCGGCGACTGTCATCGAACACCGGCTGGATGTCGGCTTCGAAGTTTTCATCCCTGATCGCGGAGCCGAGATTGTCGGTAATCAAGCAGGGCTCGACGGTGCTTATTCCGGCAATGGCGCCAATCCCTTCATCCTGCCCGAATTTGCCTATGTCCGGCCGCTGTCGGACACGGTGTCGATCGGGATTGCGGTCAACGGCAATGGCGGCATGAACACCGATTACGAGACCAACCCCTTCGCCAGTTTCGGCGCGACCGGTCCGGCGGGCGTGAACCTGCGGCAGATTTCGATTGCGCCAACCATTGCGGTGGAATTTGCCGAGGGCCAGAGCCTTGGCCTGTCGCCGCATTTCGTCGTGCAAAGCTTTGAGGTCGAGGGCATCCAGCCGTTCGCCGCCAATTCACAGGACCCGGCGAATTTCACCAACCGCGGTGAAGACTGGGCCTTTGGCGCGGGTTTCCGTGTCGGCTATCTCGGCAGCTTTGGCGATGATGTCCGCGTCGGCGCTTTCTACCAGTCGAAGGTCTGGACCACCGAGTTTGACCGCTATGCCGGATTGTTCGCCGAACAGGGCGGCTTCAACATGCCTGCATCCTGGGGCGCGGGCGTTTCGGTCGACGCGACGCCGAAGCTGACATTGGGTGTGGATTTCAAGCATATCGAATATTCGGGCGTGAACTCGGTAGGCAATCCGATTGCGTCGCTGTTGCAGGGCGTCCCCTTTGGCGCGGACAACGGCCCCGGCTTCGGCTGGGACGATATCGACGTGTGGAAGGTCGGCGCGGTCTATCAGGCCAGCGACAAGCTGACCCTGCGCGCAGGCTATGGCCGCTCCGACAACCCGGTCCCGCAGTCGGAGACATTGCTCAACATATTAGCGCCGGGCGTGGTCCGCGATCATTATACATTGGGCGCGACAATCAAGGCATCCGACAATCTGGAGATCACCGGTTACGCGATGCGCGCGCCGCGCCAGACGGTTTACGGCTCCGGATCGATCCCCGCACCCTTTGGCGGCGGCGAAGCGAATATCCGCCTTGCCGAAACCGCGATCGGTTTTTCCGTCGGCTTCGGTTTCTAGACCGGTCGCGCCCGGGGCAGACTGTCGATGATCAGCTTCTGACCCCGAGCCGGTCGGCCGCCCATTTGATCGTCGGCCCCTGGATGACGCTGGACAGCAGCACCACGAAGAAGACGACATTGAAGATCGCGAAAGCCCCCGGCACGCCCGCGACCATCGGGAATGTCGCAAGGACAATCGGTACCGCGCCGCGCAGACCGGCCCAGGACACGAACAGCTTGGATCGCCAGTCAAACTGGCGGAAGGGCGCGAGGCAGATGAAGACGCTCAGCGGCCGGGCAACGAACATCAGGATGAAGGTAATCGAAAGTCCGGGGATGATCACCGGAACCAGATTTGACGGTGTGACCAGCAGTCCGAGCGTGAAGAACATCACCACCTGGGACAGCCAGGCCATGCCGTCCTGAAAGCCGGACACGGTCTTTTTCGCCGCATAAGTCCTGTTCCCGGCCACGATACCGGCGAGATAGCTGGCCAGAAAACCGTTGCCGGCCAGCACTTCGGCAAGTCCGAAAGCGATCAGGGCGGCTGCTATCGAAATGACAAAGGCCAGACCGCCTTGCTGATAGCCGCCGCGTTTCAGGATTTCCGGCATGGCAAATCCGACGCCGACACCCACTATCGTGCCCATCACCATCTGGATGACGAAATCGGGCGCAAGCTGCAGCGGAGAGGCAGAGGGACTTTCTATCAGAAACAGAATCGCCCCGACCAGGAATATGGCCATGGGATCGTTCGAGCCGGACTCGGTTTCGATCAGCGCCGGGACGTCGCCATGCAGATCGAGCCCCGATGAACGCAGCACGGCAAAGACCGCCGCCGCATCGGTCGAGGCGATCACCGCGCCCAACAAGGCACCTTGCAGCGGACCGAAACCCAATATGAAGATCGCGGAAAGCGCGACAATTCCCGCGCTGATCAGAACCCCGATGGTGGCTAGCAGCAAAGCCGGTGCCGCCATGCGCCGGACGTCGCGCCAGGCGGTGCCCATGCCGCCAGAGAACAGGATGAACAGCAGACAGGCGATGCCGATCCCCTGGGTCAGTTCGAAATTTTCAAAATAGAAGCCGCCGGGCCCTTCGACGCCGGCCAGGATACCGAGACCGATAAATCCGATCAGGGCGGGAAAGCCGAACCGGCTGGACAAGGTCCCGGCGAGAACGGTGGTAAGGAGAATGACACCCAATATGAGCAAGGTCAGTTCGGTGTTGAAGAAAGTCATATATCTCCTGACCATTGGCGGGGCTGATTAATGATATTTAATAGCACCGGGAACAGGATGTCGAAAGGCGAAACGTCGTGAGTCGCTTCGGTTGACACTGACGGTGCCGCCGGTCATAATTCGCCCTCGCCTCACATCCCCCAAAACGGAGACAGAGCCCGCACCCTTGCGGGCATGACACCATGCAGCAGTTCCAGAGCGAAAGCCTCTCCATCATAGACAGCATCCCCTTCCTTCCCAACCTCGCGCCCTCGGGCCAAACGCTGGTCGGAATTTGCATACTCCTCGCCATTGCGTGGATCGCCAACTTCATCATCAAGCATATCGTGCTGCGGGTCGTCACGCGCTGGATGCCCTATGACGACATCACGCCGGTACCGGTTGCGGCACGGCTGGCCAATATCGTGCCGGCGCTTATCATCTCGAACGGTATTGGCGCGGTTCCCCACTTGTCGACGCCGGTGGTCACTCTGGTCAGCAACGTCGTGTCCGCCTCGATCATCCTGTTCATCGGGATGGCGCTCAGCAAGGCGCTCACGCTCGCCAATGACATTTACGACCATCGGCCGAGCTCCGCGACCCGGCCGATCAAAGGCTATATCCAGCTGCTCAAGATCATCCTTTATGTCGGCGCGACGATCCTGATCATAGCGGCGCTGATGGATGAATCGCCATTGCTTCTCCTGTCGGGCCTCGGCGCGATGGCAGCGGTCGTGCTGCTGGTATTCAAGGACACTTTGCTGTCGCTGGTGGCCTCGGTGCAGCTGACCTCGAACGACATGCTGCGCGTCGGTGACTGGATCGAGATGCCGGCGCTGAATGCCGACGGCGATGTCATCGATATCGCGCTGCACACGGTCAAGGTGCAGAACTGGGACAAGACGATCACCACCATTCCCACCCATCGCCTGATCTCGGAGAGCTTCAAGAACTGGCGTGGCATGGCCGAAGCGGGCGGGAGACGGATCAAACGGTCGCTCTTCATCGACCAGAACGGCATCCGTTTTCTGACGCGCGATGAAAAGGACGGGTTTCGCCGTTTCCAGCTGCTCGACGAATATCTCGGCCACAAGCAGGCCGAACTCGGCGAATGGAATGCCGCGATCGAGAAAGCCGGGCGCGACGAGGTCAACGCCCGCCGCGTCACCAATATCGGCACATTCCGCGCCTATGTCGTCGAATATCTGCGCGCCAACAGCCATATTGCCGACGGCATGACGTTGCTCGTGCGCCAGCTCGACCCGACGACGCAGGGATTGCCGATCGAGATTTACTGTTTCACCAACACGACCGACTGGAACGCCTATGAAGATATCCAGTCGGATATTTTCGACCATATGCTGGCGATCCTGCCCGAATTCGGGCTGCGCCCCTTCCAGGAACCGAGCGGCCTGGATTTGCAGCGTGGGCTGGCAGCATAATAGCCGAAGTCGCGACAAGCCCAGCTTGCTTCAGCGCATAAAATCTATCGCCAGCTCCAAGTCACGGACAAATTTTGCATATTCGACCTGTCGCCCCTGCTCGTCGGGGATGCGCAGCAGATAGGACGGGTGCACGGTTATCAGGATTGAACGGTCTTCTGCGCTGGACAAGATCTCGCCGCGGTGACGGGAGATTGTGACAGCCTTCCCGGCCAGACTGCGGGCGGCGGTTGCGCCGAGCGCCACCACCAGCTTCGGATTGACCAGCCTTATTTCCTGTTCGACCCACCAGCGATAGTAATTGATCTCGCCGGCATTGGGTGTTTCGTGGATGCGCCGCTTGCCGCGCGGGGTGAATTTGAAGCGTTTGACGGCGTTGGTGAGGAAGGTCTGCTGCCGGTCGATATGGGCTTGCTCCAGCGCACGGTCGAGCAACTGGCCCGCCGGTCCGACGAAAGGCTTGCCCTCCCTGTCTTCCTGATCGCCGGGCTGCTCGCCGATGATCATGATGTCAGCATGGTCCGGCCCGATACCGCGTACCAGCCGGTCGGAGAATTTTTCTCTTGGCGCGTCCGGTTCCTGTTCCAGCAGCGCATAGAGCTGATCCAGAGAGGTCGGCAGACTTGCGGCCGGTTCATCCATCCTCGGGTCAAATAGCATATCTGCCTGCGCGCCCGCCACCATCGCCTCGACCCGCATGCCGGCCTGCTCCAGCAGCGACGGAATAAGCTCCGCTTCCGGCAGGTTTTTCCAGTATTTCATCGGCATTTCGGACTTCATCGCGCTGATCTTGACCCGGGCGGGATTGAAAATATTGGCATAATAGGTCCGCCATTCGGCCTCGACCACATCTTCCTGCGGCACGTCTTCCTTGCAGCCGCCGGGGCCGACCGAGAGCTTCTGCCCGTCCCAGGCGATGCTCGCGCCGGGGGTGACGATCAGCCAGTCCATGCCGGTGAAGCGGTTGCGGAAAAACGGGGCTACCGCTTCGGTGATGTGATGGTCCGGTTCGAACCACGCGACAAATTGCTCGCGGCCCTCGCTGTCACCGATTTTGCGGAAGCGGACAAAGGCGTGCATCTTGTGGATATCGCGGCGGATCGCCTTGGCGTAGCGGTTGAGTTTCAGCACGTCGGCATCAGCGGGATTGCGGTGCAGGCTCGGAACGGACTGAGCGCGATAGAGGAGACGGTAAGCGAGATCGAACCGATCTTCATTGCTGTGCAGCAGAGCGGTGTTGATCAGCGAGAGCAAAGTCTTTGAAATGCGGACTTGGCGCGCAATTTGATCGCGGCACTGCTCCGGCAAGGCGGCGGGTGGAGACAGATCAAGTTCGCCGCTGGTGCTACGCCCTTCGACCGTCCAGATTACCTGTTCCGGCGCGATACCTGCCTGCAACAGCCGCCGCGCATGGTCGCGCCAGCCATCCAGATCGACTTCGCTGGAGAGCGATATCCGGTAGATGCTTTTAGCGGGTGCATTGCCGCTGCTGAAATCTGGCACCATATTCACGACCGTCAGGCGGGAAACAGACTGAGCTGTTCGGGTGGCGGTTTCAGCCGGTCGTAGAGATTCAGCGAATCCAGCTGCTTGCCCGGATGCCAGTCCGCCGTGGTGATAAACGGCAATATCTTCTTCACCGACTGGCAGATACGTTCGAGATCGGTCAGGCGCAAGGCGGTGAACCGGCGGGCCTGGAGTATCTTGCCTACTCCCTTGCCGCCCAGTCCGGGAATGCGCAGCAGGCTTTCCTGATCGGCCAGATTGATATTGACCGGAAAGCGCGCGCGGTTTTGCAGCGCCCAGGCGAGCTTCGGATCGATGTTGAGGTCGAGCTGGCCCGCGCTGCCGCCCTGCATGATTTCCGCGACGGAAAAGCCGTAGAAGCGCAGCAGCCAGTCGGCTTGATAGAGACGGTGCTCTCTCAGCAAAGGCGGCGCCTGCACCGGCAAATTGCTGCTGGAGTCGGGAATCGGGCTGAAGGCGGAATAATAGACGCGCTTCAAACCATAGCTGCCGTAGAGGCCATCGCTGGTCGTCAGGATTTTGGCGTCGTCGGAAGCGTCGGCGCCGATGATCATCTGGGTGCTGTGGCCACCCGGTGCGAACAGCGGCGCCTTGCGAGAGGTCTTGCGTTCGGCCTTTGCTTCGCGCACCCGCTTGCCGAGATTATCCATGGATCGGCGGATCAGCTTGCCGTCTTTTTCGGGCGCCAGCCGCGCGATCGACTCATCGTCGGGCAGTTCGATATTGATCGACAGGCGGTCGGCATATTGCCCGGCCTGTTTGAGCAGCTCCGGGTCGGCCTCGGGAATGGTTTTGAGATGGATATAGCCGCCGAAACGATGGACAACCCGCAGCCGTCGCGCGACTTCGACCAGTTGCTCCATCGTATAATCCGGACTGCGGATGATGCCGGAGGACAGGAACAGCCCCTCGATATAATTGCGCTTGTAAAAATCGAGCGTCAGGTCGACGATCTCCTGCACCGTGAATGCGGCGCGCCGCACATTGCTCGACGAGCGGTTGATGCAATAGAGACAGTCGAACATGCAATAGTTGGTCATCAGGATTTTCAGAAGCGAGATGCAGCGGCCGTCCGGCGCATAGCTGTGGCAGATGCCCATGCCGCCGGTCGACCCGATGCCCCCCGATTTCGCGGAATTGCGCTTTACAGAGCCGCTCGACGCGCAGGACGCATCATATTTTGCGGCGTCCGCAAGAATCGCCAGTTTTTCGGATCGGGAGAGTTTGGACATATCCCGACCGTAGGGTATGTTCTTGGTTTGTTCAATAACCTAGATCAAGTTCGAGCGCTATTATTATGGCCCAAGCGGTAGCCTGATCCCTCAAGACCGGAACAGATTATCCGGATCGAAGTCGCACCAATGGGCGATCTTGAGATAGGTGGCGGTAAAGCCGGACAGCGAGAAGTCGTCGACGATCACGTTCACCTCCCCGCTATGCTCGACCCGCACCGACAGATTATCGCCCTTGCGCATTTTGGTGATCAGATCGGGGACAAAACCGCCGGGCAGCGACGCACCGACCATGAAGCGGCCATAAGCGTCCGGGCCGTCGTAATAAGACATTTCCTCGCCGACGCCCACCAGGCTGTTGTCGATGATCAGCGCGAATTTGTCGTCCTCCCGCAGCGGCAGAGGTTCGCTGCTATAAACAATCGGCAAATAACTGGCAGAGCTATTGAGGCCACCCTTTTCCAATTCGATGCGGAACCAGCCCGACCCGTCGCCACCGGTCGAGATGGCGCATCGGCCGTCCCTATATTCGGCATGCCAGTCCTTGTGCGACCATTGCCGCTCGGGATTGTCCTGAGCGGAAGCGGGCGCGCTGGCCATTGCCAGGAGCACCCCGGCTGACAATCCGCCAAACAGACGGGAAATTCGGGAGTTACAGATTTTCATATAAAGCCTCTTGCAGAATTAACCGACGCAATCGAACCAGCCTCGAGGGAGAAAGCGCATTCGTCCGAGACCCGCCCTTACTCCGCCAGCTTCTTCAGGATCCAGTACCAGTGATCCAGCCCGCCATAGAATGACGCAACCGGCAGGCGTTCGTTCAGGCCATGGGCGAACATGTCGGAGGCTTTCATCGCGGCACCCGAAAGCGCCACCGTGTCGTAGCCCAGCGCGCGGTAATGCATGCCGTCGGTGCCGCCCGACTCCATATATGGCAGGATCGGCAGCCCCGGATAGCGCTTGTCGATACTGTAGCGGATCGCCGCTCTGACATCGTCGCGGAGTTCGGATTCGGGACTTTCCGTCACATCGGTGATCAGCTTGAAGCTGGCATTGTCATTGCCGATGATCTCTTTCAGCTTCGCCTCTGTCGCGGCAGCTCCCACTCCCGGAAAAATCCGGCAATTGACGGTTGCCGTCGCGGATTGCGGCAGGGCATTTTCTGCGTGGCCGGCCTGCAACATGGTGGCGACACAGGTCGTTCCCAGCGTGCCGACGGACTCCGGATCGGCCTGCAGGATCGCAATCGCCGAAGCGTCCGACGGGTCCGCCGCGAAGCGCAGCATTGCCTGCCCCATCTCGCCAGGAGTCAGTTTGCCGGCTGTGGCAAAATAGCTTCTGGTCAAATCCGTCGCCTGTACCGGAAATTTATAGGCCGCGATCTTGCCCAGCGCCTCGGCCAGTTCATAGATCGCATTGTCCGCGCGCGGGCGGGATGAATGACCACCGGGATTATTCACGGTCAGTTCGAACGTGGCGTAGGTCTTCTCCGCAGACTGTACCTGGAACGCGACCGGCGTTCCATCTTCCGCCAGAGAGACCCCGCCGGCATCGCTGTTCAGGATGAAGGCCGGATCGATATTTTCCGCCACATATTTTGCCTGTGCCTCGGTCGAGACCATGCCGGTTTCCTCGTCGCCCGAAAAGACCAGAACCAGGTCGCGCGACGGCTGCCAGCCCTCCGCCTTGAGCCGGAGGAAAGTCGATGTCAGATTTGTGATGCCATATTTGTTGTCCATCGTGGCGCGGCCGAAGAAATAGCCGTCCTCTTCGGTCAGGGTGAAGGGCGGACGCACCCAGTCCTTTGCCAGCGCGTCGACCACGTCCATATGGCCGAGCAGGACAATCGGCTTGTCGGTGCTGCCGGCTTTTGCGCGATAGGTAACCATCAGCCCCTGGGTTTTTTCACCGTCGCTGTCATAATCGGTGATCTGGATATCATCGTCGCCGAATCCCGCCTTCTTGAAGCGGTCGACAAGATAGGAGACCATCGCCGGAACCTGTTCCTGACCGCGCGCAGTCCGAAAGGCGATGACATCGCGGTATATATCACGCGCCAGTTGCTGGTGCGCTGTCAGCGCGGCACCCTCTTGCGCCAGAACAGGCTGGGCAGCGAAAACGCCCGCCAATAATGCGACCGCCATCCGGCCAGAATATCTTTGTGTCATTTTCTTTGCAGTCACAGCAGTTCTCCCCTGAAAATCGTATCTTATCTGATGGATAAGGAATGTAAATCATTCTATCTGTATCGGCTGGAAGGGCAATGCCGCGCCCCATTGTCGAGGGCCTGGCCACGCGTTTTCCCGGTCAATCCAGCATCCCGATGTATGTAACAACATATCATGCGTTCATTTTCCAGTCAGACATGATCTGTCAGCTTTGCGGTCGGGTCGGAACAATGGAGGGAATTATGCGGCATTTCAATTTTCCAGGAAAAAGCCTTTCGGTGCTGGCCGTTGCCGGCCTTGCGCTGACATCCGCTACACCGTCACTCGACGCGCGTTCGATCGCCCGTCCGGCCCCTCACCATCCGGTAAACTGCAGCATATTCTCGCGGATCAACGATGATCGCTACAGCAATCGGCCGACCGGCGCGCTGCGCGCCTCGCCCTCTGTGGCACCACCTCCGCCTCCGCCGCCCTCGTCACAAATCGTGACAACCGGCAAGGCCGTGGCCAGCGGCGCGATGGCCGCCGAACGCAGCATGGCGCCCTATCCCTACCCCCGACCGCTGCCTTATCCCCAAGCCCGGCCGCAGGATCGCGAACGCTATGACGGCAAGGAAGTCGCCAGCATCAAGCGTGTCGCCGACGAACCGGTTTCCACCTTCGCCGTCGACGTCGATACCGGCAGCTATTCCAATGTCCGGCGCTTTCTGAATGAAGGACGGCTGCCGCCGGAAGCGGCTGTGCGGACCGAAGAGATGATCAATTATTTCCGCTATGATTATCTAAGACCGCAAAACCGCGACACGCCGTTCAGCGTCTCCACCGACATTTCCACAACCCCGTGGAATGACGCCAGCCGGCTGCTGAGAATCGGCCTGCGCGGCTATGATGTCGACAGCAACGAACGGCCCCGCGCCAATCTGGTTTTTCTGGTCGACGTGTCCGGATCGATGAACAGCCAGGACAAGCTGCCACTGGTCAAATCGACTCTGACCGCGCTTGCCAATGAACTGCGTAGCGACGACCGGGTTTCGATCGTGGTCTATTCCGGCACGGTCGGCCTGTTGCTCGCGCCAACCTCGAACAAGGACTATGTCAAACAGGCGGTCGATTGCCTCTCGGCCAGTGGGTCAACCGCCGGCGGCGACGCGCTCAAACTGGCTTATTCGACCGCTCGCGGCAATTTCCTCGACGGCGGGATCAACCGGATCATCATGGCCACCGACGGTGATTTCAATGTCGGCACATCGAACACCGACGAGCTCAAGAAATATGTCGCCGAGCAGCGCAAGAGCGGCGTGACGCTGACCATGCTCGGCTATGGCAGCGGCAATATCCGCGACGAGTTGATGGAGGGCATCGCCAATGTCGGCAACGGCAATTATGCCTATATCGACAGTGCGATGGAGGCCCGCAAAGTGCTGGGATCCGAGCTCAGTTCTACCCTGTTCACCATCGCCAAGGATGTCAAAATCCAGATCGAGTTCAATCCGGCGCATGTGAAGGAATATCGCCTGATCGGCTATGAAAACCGCCTGCTCGCCGAGGAGGATTTTGCCAATGACAAGATCGACGCCGGTGATATCGGTGCCGGTCATCAGGTCACCGCGCTTTATGAAGTCATGCCGACCAACGCATCCGGCTGGCTTCCCGAACGGCGCTATCCGGCCAACCGGGTGGTTGAACGGCAATCCGATTTCAACGGCGAAATGGCGCAGGTCAAGCTGCGCTACAAATTGCCCGAGGAGGACAAGTCGCGACTGATCACCCGATCGATCGCGGCGCAGGACCTGCGCTCGGCAAGCCGCCCGAGCGGGGACATGGCTTTTGCCGTCGCGGTTGCTGCCTTTGGCCAGAAGCTGCGCGGCGACAAATATCTCGGCGACTATGATTTCCGGAACATCGGATTGCTCAGCGGCAATGGCGGGGATTACTGGCGTCAGGAATTCCGCAAGCTCAACGATCTGGCCAGCAGCAACAGCGGCTGAAAAGAGGGGAGGACAACACGATAGCCAGAAATAGTTATCGAAATTAACCTAATTTGGTAACCTTTTGTATCATATAGGAACAGTTTCAAGGGAAAAGCCTTCGGATGGTGGAGCGTCCTAACTGGACTCGCGCTTCATTATCCGCCATTTTGCTCAATCATTTCGAGAAAATGGCGTTGGGCCGAAAAGGGACTGAGGTTAGCTATGGAATTCCGAGGCAAGATATTGACCGGTGTAGCGGCGACGGTGGTGTTGGCACTGGCTGGCCATTTCGTGACCGGCGAGAAGTTCATTTCCGGTCTGGAGCAACAGGCAGAGACAGAATTGGCCGCACGGGGTCTGGATAACACAAGCGTCAGCTTCAGCCGCGATCCCCTGTCGCGCAGCGCCGTTCTGGATGGCGACATGCCCGACGATATGAAACAGGAAGCCCTTGGCGTGGTCACAGCCATCTCTGGCGTTTCCGGTGCAAGCTGGAAAGGCGAGGAAGATGCCGGGACCGCTGACGACGGCAATGACATCGCGCCGGCTGTAGACTCGGGCAACCCGGAAGAGGTTACCAAATGTCAAAATGGTGTCGACAAGATTCTCGAAAGCAGGAAAATCAGTTTCCGTTCCGGTAGCGCTTATGTGTCGCCGCAATCCAACAAGATTCTCGATGAACTCGCCAGTGCTTTGAAAAACTGTGCGGGCCTGTCGATAGCGGTCGAAGGCCATACCGATGACAATGGTGACAGCGCCGTCAACCGGATCATGTCGCAGGAGCGGGCTGATCGCATCAAGGCCGGTCTGGTCGAGCGCGGAATTCCTGCAAGCCTGATCACCGCTAAAGGATATGGATCAGCGCGACCGCGCGCAACGGGATCGGACGCTGCGGCTGACGCAAAAAATCGCCGGATTGAATTCCGGATCGGCGCTGCCAATGGCGCATCACAAGCTGATGCCAAAGCGCCACAGGGAGAATGAACTATGCCACTTTTGCTTGAAAATCTGTTGCTCCTTCTGGTGACTTTTGCGATTGGCCTCACTATCGGCTGGTTTATCTGGGGCCGGAACACAGAAGAATATTAGGCCAGACCGGCAACAAACAGGATTCAAAACGGGGTTTTGATAAGATGATTACGCTGATTACCGCCAATTGGCTGTTATACCTGATTGCACTCTTGATTGGTGTGGTCACGGCTTTCTGGATCTGGGCTGCAACCGGCCGCGATGCTTCTGCCCTCGACGATTTCAATGCCGATGACGGACTGCTAGCGAAAGCGGGAGAACCGGTGCCGCCGGCAGAACCGAAAGCACCGCCCCCGGTGGTAGCTGCCCCTGCCCCGGCGACGCCACCCGCGCCGCCTGTCCAGAAGCCCGTCGTCAAACCGGTCGCCGCGGCAATCGCACCGAAACCAGCGAAAAAGCCGGTAGAGGCTGCACCGCCACCCGCGGGCAAACCGAACATACCACCGGCAGTCGGTGAACCGGACAACCTGCGCCTGATCAAGGGTGTCGGTCCGAAACTGAATACGCTGCTGATCAGCCTTGGCGTTACCCGGTTCGATCAGATCGCCGAATGGAAAGAAGCCGAAATCACCGAAATTGACCAGTATCTCGATACGTTCAGCGGACGGATCACGAGAGACGCATGGATCGATCAGGCCAAGTTTCTCGCCAAGGACGATATCGCCGGATTTGAAAAGAAATACGGCAAGCTCTAGCGCCTGAAGCCGGTCAATCCACTTCGGGATTGCCGGCCCTGACGATCAGCTTGTCGATCTTCCGGCCGTCCATATCGACAATCTCGAATATCCAGTCCTGATCTTCAAAGGTCTCGCCTTCTTCCGGCAGGTGGCGCAATTGCGCCAATGCATGGCCGGCAACGGTCGCATAGTCACGGTCTTCCGATAGCCTGATCCCCAGCCGTTCGGCCAGCGCATCAATCGCCATCGCGCCGGACACCAGATAGCTGCCATCGGCCCGCTCGATCAGGCTACGCTGGGTTCTCTCGTCCTGGTCCGACACAAATTCACCGGCGATGGAACTCAGCAGGTCGTTGGGCGTGACGATGCCTTCGAAATGGCCATATTCATCGTGCACCAGCACCATCGGCACTTCGGCTTCGCGCAAGATATCCAGCGCGTCGAGGGCATCGAGCTGGTCAGGCACTTTCTCGAGCGCGCGCATCAATTTGCGCAGATCCAGAAGCTCGCCGCTCAATTGTGCCGCGACAATATCGCGCGCCTGAACAACACCGCAGATATCGTCGACAGATTCCTCCGCCACCGGAAAGCGGCTGTGCGGCGACGCGATCAGCAGTCTGTGTATTTCCTCGGTTGTCGCATCGATATCGAGCCAGTCGACTTCGGTCCGCGGAGTCATCACCTCGCGGATCGGCCGGTCTGCCATCCGGACCACCCCGGCGATGACCGCCCGTTCATGTTCCTCGATCACACCGGAACGCGTCGCTTCCGCAAAGACCATCTGCAACTCGTCCGCGGTCACATGGCTTTTCTCGTCCCGCTTCATCCCCATCATCCGGAAGATCAGGGCGCTGCTATTGTCGAGCAACCAGACGAGAGGCGCTGATACGCGCGCCAGAAAGGCCATGGGCTGGGCCATGACTATCGCGATCCGCTCTGCCGAACGCAGCGCAATCTGCTTCGGCACCAGCTCACCGACGACCAGCGAGGCATAAGTGGTCAGGCCGATGACCAATACGAAGCCGACGGTGCCCGAAAGATCTTTCCCCATCCCCAGCGCCTGCAACCGCTCCGCCACCGGTCCGCCAAGACTGGCGCCGGAGAACGCACCGGCAACGATACCGATCAGGGTGATGCCGATTTGCACGGTGGAGAGAAACTTGCCGGGATCGCTGGCGAGAAGCAGCGCGGTCTTGGCGCCACGATTCCCCTGATCAGCGAGGCTGTGCAGGTTCGCCTTGCGAGCAGAAACTATTGCTAGTTCCGACATGGCAAATACACCATTGATCAGCACCAGCATTATTATGATCGCGACGTCAAACCAGGGAAAGGGTGTCATATTGTCCATTGAAAGGGCGAAATGCCATACCCCCTTTAGCAGCATGTTTTACACAATCTCAAGTTTGCTGTCAGTTGTCGTTCATTTATCGTGCGTTAAGTGGAACCTTCTGGTCGGCGGAGCGTTATCTTGATCGAACAGGAATATCTCAAAGGGGAATGAAAATGCGGATAAACAGATCAATAATTACGGCAGCTTCGCTCGGTGCTTTGGCGCTAACCAGCGGCTGCGTGACCAATCCGGAAACCGGAAATCGGACCATCTCCAAGGCAGCCATTGGTGGCCTCGGCGGCGTTGTCGGCGGCTATCTGCTCGGTGACGTGCTCGGCGGCAAGAATGACCGTACCGCCAAGATCGTCGGCGCCGGCCTCGGTGGCCTCGCTGGTGCAGGCATCGGCTATTATATGGACGAGCAGGAAAAGAAATTGCGCGAACAGACAGCCGGCACCGGTATCGATGTCACCCGCGAAGGTGATAACCTGATCCTCAACATGCCATCCAACGTGACATTTGGCGTCGACAGCAGCGCGATCAGTCCCGCATTCCAAAGCACATTGGGCAATGTCGCCAATACGCTTTCAAGCTACGAAAAAAGCTATGTCGACGTGCTCGGCCACACCGACAGCACCGGCAGCGATGCCTACAACCAGTCCCTGTCCGAACGGCGGGCGGAATCGGTTGCCAACTTCCTTGCCAACAGCGGCGTGCAGCGCGCGCGTCTGGCGACAAGAGGCTATGGTGAAAGCCAGCCGATCGCTTCGAACAGCACCGAAGAAGGCCGGGCAGCCAATCGCCGGGTCGAAATCAAGATTGTTCCGATCGAACAGGCCGATCTGTAGAACCAATATAGCGCTTGCGCTAAACCATTGATTACGGGCATCCTCTTCAAAAATCAGAAGAGGATGCCCGTTCATGACTACACCCAATTTTTCTATCGACCTGACAGGACATACCGCCATTGTGACCGGCGCCTCCGCCGGACTGGGCCGACGCTTTGCCAAGGTGCTGGCAGCTTGCGGGGCAAAGGTCGCCTGCACGGCCCGCCGCAAGGACAAGCTTGACGCACTGGTTGACGAGATCACCGCCGAGGGCGGTACGGCCAAAGCCTTTGCGCTAGATGTTCGCGATGCTGCACAACTTCAGGCAATCATTCCCGCAGTTACCGAGGCGCTCGGCCAGCCCGACATTTTGGTCAACAATGCCGGGATCGTCGATGCCGAACACGCCACCCGGATGTCGGTCGACCTGATCGACGATGTTCTGGATACGAATCTGCGCAGCCTGTTCATCTTGTCGAACGAGTTTGCCCGTCCGCTGATCGCCAAAAAAACGCCGGGACGGATCGTCAATGTCGCGTCTATCGCAGCGACCAGCTATAGTGGTGGCGGGGCAGCTCTCTATTCAATAACCAAGGCCGGTGTGGTTCGTGTCACCGAAACCCTGGCAGTCGAATGGTCGAAATTTCACATCAATGTAAATGGCATTGCGCCGGGTCTGTTCGCCACCGACATGGCCGATGGCATGATCGAGCGCGCGGGCGATTTTTCGGTCCATTTCCCGCGCAAGCGAGTAGCTCAGCCGGAGCAGATGGACAGCACCCTGCTGTTTCTGGTGTCCCCGTCTTCGGATGCGGTTACCGGCACCGTGATCAAGATCGATGACGGCCAGGGTTCGCGCTAGACCAGTTCACCCTTGAGCAATTTCGGCAGATCGCCGGTCTCGCCTTTGGCTTCCGCCATGAATTGCGCCTTGAGCGGCGCGATGCGCTGGACCAGTCCGATACCCATACGCCGGATTTTCGAGGAGGTTTCTCCCGGCAGGCCGAACAGACGGGTCAGCAGGTCGGTGGCAGCCGATACCATCATATTGTCGAGGCTGCGCCAGCGGTCATAGCGCGCGAGAATTTGGCTATCGCCAAGATCGAGACCGGTGCGGGCGCCCTCGACCAGACATTCTGTCAGCGCGGCAACGTCGCGCAAGCCGAGGTTGAGCCCCTGCCCCGCAATCGGATGGATACCATGCCCGGCATCGCCGATCAGCACCAGCCGGTCGGCGGTCAGATGGGAACTGTGGTGGAAACCCAGAGGATAGGTCTGGCGGTCGGTGAGCAGTTCCAGCTCGCCGAGAAAACCGCCGGTCTTCTTCATCATTTCGGCAACAAAGGCGCGCTTGTTGATCTTGGCAAAGGCGGGACCGTCTTTTCTTGATACCGTCCACACAACCGCCGAACGGTGCTTGCCGTCGGTATCGTCGAGCATCGGCAATATAGCGAAGGGACCGGCAGGGAAGAACAGTTCATAGGCGGTGTTGCCATGCGGCTTTTCATGCGCAATTTTGCAGACAATCGCGCTGTGATCATATTGCCAGTGCGCCATGATGATGCCGGCTTCCTCGCGCATCCGGCTGCCGCGGCCATCGGCGGCGATCAGCAGCGGAGCGGAAAGCTGTTCGCCATTGGCGAGCAGGATATCGACAAGATGACCCTCGCGATCACAGGTTGCGACCTGCGTCGACAGATGCAGCCTAATATTCTCGCTGGCGCTGACGGCTTCGTACAACAGCCGCCGCAGCACGGCGTTTTCGACCATGATCCCCATCGGGCCTTCGTCCTCGCCGGGAACAAAGTCGAGGGTACCGGGTTTCAGCCCGTCGTTCACGAGTATCTTGTCGATGTCACAACCGTGCGGCCGCAATTTCCCGGCCAGCCCGATCGCATCGAACATATTCCAGCTGGCGCTGTTTATCGCCGAAACCCGCGAGTCATTTTGCGGATTGGTCAGATCCTCCGGTTCGGCGCGGTCGATGATTGCGACGCGCAATCCATGGGCAGCAAGAGTCAGCGCCTGGGTCAGGCCGATCATGCCTGCTCCCAATATGATGATATCGCTATTTCGAGAATCAGATCCCATGGATACGCCTTTCCGAGCCCAGATATGGGATATAGTTAGGCATCGATGGTCTGGAAAGAAAGGCAAATCCGGTAAAATAAAGCCAAGAAACTTGACGGAGAGTCCCCGATTCGCGCAAAGGAGCCTGTAGTGAATGCGCGCCTTCGGCTGGGGTGACGCACGGGAGTATATGATGGCGGAAAAAGCCAATGAAGCAAACTGGCGCGAGATCATGCGCCTCAGCCTGTTGCGCAGCGGTGCCCTGATCGGGGCCGTGACGATTGTGCTGTCGACCCTGTTCCTGTTTCTGGCGCTGGTCAGCTATTCGCCCAGTGATCCTTCGTTCAATACGGCTGCCGGCAGTGTCGAACATAACTGGATGGGGATTTTCGGTGCCTATCTGTCCGATCTGTCCTTGTCGCTGATCGGCCTGCCCGTCCTCCTGTTCCTGCCACTGCTGCTGGTGTTTGCCAGTCGCCTGTGGCGCGATATTCCCCAGCCCGGCTGGAAAAAACAATTGCTCTGGTGCCTGCTCGCGACCTTGCTGGTCGGTACCAGTCTCGCATTATGGGTCCCGGAACCGGAAATGGAATTGCCCTCCGGTCTCGGCGGACTCGCCAGCATGCTTCTGGCCAACGGAACCAGCGCCGGCCTCAACGCAATCTCGACCAGCTGGAGCGGTCTGGTCTCCGGCGTCCTGATCGCCCTCACCCTGTCTGCCGGACTGGTCCTCAGCTATTTGAGCTTACGGCTCGAAGGGCCTCTGTTTGCCGGAAAATCCCTGAAAATCCCTGCGGTCAAGAATCCTTTCGTCCAGAAAGACGAGGGCCTGGTGATCGAGCCCGATCGTTCCGGCACCGTCAAACCCAAGAAAGATCCAGCCCCACGCAAAGAGGTCAAGCCCGACAACCGGCCACCACCGGAAATCAGCGACCGCGCCCTGCCGCCCAAGAAAGCCGGCACCAACAAGGCCAAGCAAGGCGATTTCTTCGGACCTTATGTGCTGCCCTCGCTGGATCTTCTCACCCCTGCTCCAGAGCAGAATAACAATGTCATCGACAAGGCCGGGCTCGAACGCAACGCACGGCTGCTCGAATCCGTACTCGACGATTTCCACGTCAAGGGTACGATCAACGCGGTCCGTCCCGGTCCGGTCGTCACCATGTACGAGCTGGAACCGGCACCGGGCATCAAGGCCAGCCGCGTCATCCAGCTGGCCGAGGATATTGCCCGCAACATGTCGGCCCTGTCGGCGCGTGTCGCCGCCATACCCGGACGCACGGTCATGGGCATAGAATTGCCCAATGCGACCCGCGAGATGGTGGTGTTGCACGAGATGGTCGGCAGCGACAGCTTCGCCGAACAGACCGGCAAGCTGCCGATCATTTTGGGCAAGAATATCTCCGGCGATCCGGTCATCGCCGATCTGGCGCCGATGCCGCATCTGCTCGTCGCCGGTACCACAGGCTCGGGTAAATCGGTCGGCCTCAACTGCATGATATTGTCGCTGCTCTACCGGCTCACCCCCGACGAGTGCAAAATGATCATGATCGATCCGAAGATGCTGGAACTCAGCACCTATGACGATATTCCGCATCTCTTGTCTCCCGTCGTCACCGAACCGGCCAAGGCGATCCGCGCGCTGAAATGGGCGGTCGAGCAGATGGAAGAACGCTACCGGATGATGTCGTCGATATCGGTGCGAAATCTCGCCAATTATAACGAGAAGGTAAAGGGCGCCAAGGCGAAGGGGCAACCGCTCGGCCGCCGCGTCCAGACCGGCTATGATCCCGAGACATCACGTCCGATTTACGAGGAAGAGCAGCTCGATTTCGAAGTGCTACCGCAGATCGTGATCATCGTCGACGAGCTTGCCGACCTGATGATGACCGCCGGCAAGGAAGTCGAATTCCTGATCCAGCGGCTGGCGCAAAAAGCGCGTGCCGCCGGTATCCACCTGATCATGGCCACCCAGCGACCTTCGGTCGACGTCATCACCGGCGTGATCAAGGCCAACCTGCCGACACGGATCAGCTTTCACGTCACCTCGAAAATCGACTCACGCACCATTCTTGGCGAACAGGGCGCAGAACAGCTGCTCGGCAAGGGCGATATGCTCTATATGCCCGGCGGCAAGCAACTGACCCGCGTCCACGGTCCGTTCGTCTCCGATGACGAAGTCCGGAGGGTCGCCGACCACTGGCGCTCGCAGGGAGCGCCGGCCTATATCCAGGCGGTGACCGAAGAACCCGAAGATGGCAGCTTTGCCCTCGATGGTGCAGACCTGAGCGACAATAAGGAAGACCGGCAATATACGCAGGCCTGCCAGATTGTCTTCGAAAGCCAGAAAGTATCGACCAGCTGGCTGCAGCGGCAATTGCGGATCGGCTATAATACCGCCGCCCGGATCATCGACCGGATGGAGGAAGATGAATTTATCACCGCGCCCAACCATATCGGTCGCCGCGAAGTGCTGCGCGACCAACATGGCCAGCCGCTCTAGAGAGATCTGGCCTTTTTGCTGACGAAGTGATTAAGCCATCGTTCAATCGCCACTGGCTAGGCGGATATCTGGATTATCTGGAGTTTTCTTAATGTTGAAATATGGTTTCGCCTTGATCGCTGCGCCTCTGGCCCTGACAGCAAGCCTGCCCGCCACAGCACAGCAAAGCCCTGCCGACAGTCTGTCCAAAATTTCCGGCCATTTGCGTGCCATGTCGACGATGACCGCAAATTTCAGCCAGACCGACCGCAGCGGCCGATCTATGAACGGAACGCTGACAATCAAACAGCCCGGAAAGATTCGCTTTCAATATCAGAAAGATGCCAATCTGCTGATCGTCGGAGACGGAAAAGCCCTGACGCTGATCGACTATGAAGTGAACCAGGTCCAGCGCTGGCCGATCAGCAACAGCCCGCTCGCGGCGCTGCTCAACCCGGAACGCGACCTGTCGAAATATGGGAAAATCGTTCCGACTCGCAATCCCAACGTGCTGAGCGTCGAGGTCAGCGACCCCAAACGTCCGGAATATGGCGTAATAACAATGGTTTTCACCAAAAAAGCCGGTGCACCGGGTGGATTGAGTCTCGACGGCTGGGTATCGCTGGATTCGAAGAATAATCGCACATCGATCCGCCTTTCAAACCAGAAATTCGGTGTTCCGGTGGCCAATAGCAGTTTTAACTGGACCGATCCGCGGCGAAAAAGCCGCAGCAAGCGATGAACCGAGACGGACTACCGATCAGCAGAACATGATCTTTCATCCGTTCATATTCGCGACAGAAATACAGAGCTATAACCGAACACAGGATGAGAAGAGACGGTCAGGTCTTCCCCCCTGTTACCTGACGTAAAATGTCTCAACCCATCCTACTGCGTGACGAACGCGAGTTAGCCCCCACCTCCTTAATGCCCCCGGAGGTGGGGGTTTTACTTTTCCCCGACCAGCAAAATTACTACACAGCATGATTGCCTTTAGGCTTGGGTTTCTCGGCGAGCGTGGCTATCAGGCTCGGCATGAGTGATAGTCTGAAAATCGTCAGCTGGAATATTAACAGCATCCGTGCCCGTCTCGACATCGTCGAGCGCTTCCTGACCGAGGAAGCACCCGATGTTCTGTGCCTGCAGGAAACCAAGGTTCGCGATGACCAGTTCCCCGAAGGAATGTTCCGTCGCCTCGGCTATAATCATATGATCCTGCACGGCCAGCCAATGCACCATGGCGTTGCGATCATCAGCCGCGTGCCGCTGCACAAGGACGAACGCTTTGACTGGCAGAATAACGGCGAAGCCCGTCATGTCGGCGCGGTGCTGCAAAATGGCATAAGAATCGAGAATGTCTATATTCCTGCGGGCGGCGAAATCGCTGATCGCGAGATCAATCCCAAATTTGGCCAGAAACTCGATTTCTTCGGGCGGATGACCGAATGGTCGGCCAATCTCAAGGAGCCGACGATCCTGATGGGTGACTTTAACGTCGCGCCGCTCGAGTCGGATGTGTGGAGCCACAAGGCGCTGCTCAAGGTTGTCAGCCACACCCAGATCGAGATCGACCATCTATACGCAATGCGCGATGCCCATGGCTGGGTCGACGTCGGTCGCAAGCTGATCCCGGATCCCGAGCGGCTGTTCACCTGGTGGAGCTACCGCGCCAAGGACTGGCGGGCATCGGACAAGGGCCGCCGCCTCGACCATGTCTGGGTCAGCCCCGAACTCGGCGACAAGGCGGTCAGCCATTCGGTCCTCGAAGACGCGCGCAGCTGGGGCAAGCCATCGGATCACGCGCCATTGATCACGGAATTCAAATTTTGAACGCAGCGCCTCTGGACGAGGCCGACAAGGCTGCAGCCCGCCGGGCGGCACGCGCGATTGACGCGCTGCGACGCGGCTGGCCCATCGGCGTGGAAGCGGGGCGTGAACGCCTCAACCTGCTGCCGGTCGAAACCGGCAATCTGGAAGCGGCCTTGCCCTCTTCCGGTACGATATCCCTGCTCATCTCCGCCAGCCGCGCGGCGACGCTGAAACTGCTCAACCAGTTTGCCGCCGCCGACCCCAATCTGCCGATCCAGATCAGCCTGCCCGCGCCGGTAACGGCGGCCGAGATTATCGCCATCGTCGATCCGGTGCTCGACATGCAATATCCGATGAAGGGTCCTTTCCGCAGCGAAACATTGACCAATGCGCCAGCCGCCAGCGCAGCGATGGAACTGGCCCGCCACGGCGGTCTTCTGCCTGCGTTCGTCATTGTCGAAGATGCGGAAGATATCGCGCAGGCAGAGGATGCCGACGCCTATGCCGATTCCACCGCGCTGACGATCAGCGCCCATGCAAGACTTCCCGTCGCCGCCAATAGCGAAGCCCATATCTACGGCTTCCGCAGCGATGCCGACGCCACCGACCATATCGCGCTGGTCGTCGGCAAGCGCGACAACAGCACGCCGGTCGTCCGCCTGCACAGCGAATGCCTGACTGGCGATGTCCTCGGCAGCCTGAAATGCGACTGCGGCCCGCAACTCCACGCTGCGCTCGGCCAGATGACCGAGGCAAACTGGGGTGTCCTGCTCTATCTGCGGCAGGAAGGACGCGGGATCGGCCTGATCAACAAGCTGCGCGCTTATGCGCTGCAGGATCAGGGCTTTGATACGGTCGATGCCAACCAGCGGCTGGGCTTTGCGATTGATGCGCGGGATTTTTCGATCGCGGCGCGGATGCTGGATTTGCTCAACGTGCCCAAAGTCAAATTGCTGACCAACAATCCGGAAAAAGTGGAAGGGTTGGAAGCATGCGGCGTGACGGTCGAAGAGCGCCTGCCGGTCAAGATCGCCGCCAATCCCCACAATGAATTTTATCTCGACACCAAGCGCGACCGGACCGGGCACCAGTTGTGACATTCTAACGCCTGCTGTGGACGGACAACGCGGGCAAGGCTGACCATCAGCGGTCGCGGCATAATGGTCCAAAAGCTGCCTGGAGGGTGCCGAATTGAGCGATCAACACGGACTGCCGGTCTTGCTCAGCAAGCCGGCTCGCCCGTTACTTTTCCTCACATTGAGTTTACCTCACCAATGCCCGCTTGGTCAGCCTTCTATGAAAGCCAGCAAATCGGCGTTGATCGTGTCTGCGTTCACGGTCGCCATCCCGTGTGACAAATCCGGATAGACCTTGAGCTCGCCCTGGCTGAGGAGGTCGATGGCGAGCCTTGCGCTATTGTCGATGGGGACGATCTGGTCGTCGTCGCCGTGCATGATCAATGTCGGCACGTTCATGGCCTTGAGATCGTCTGTAAAATCGGTCTCGGAAAAGGCCTTGATGCCGTCATAATGGGCCTTGGCACCGCCCATCATCCCCTGTCGCCACCAATTGTCGATCACCGCCGGAAGCGGTTCCACATCCGGGCGATTGAAGCCGTAGAACGGCCCCGCGGCAAGGTCGCGGTAGAAGCTGGCGCGATCGGCGGCGAGCGAGGCGCGAAAGCCATCGAAAACCTCCATCGGCAAACCATTGGGATAGCTCTCCGTCTTGAGCATGATCGGCGGCACCGCCCCGATGAGAACCGCCTTGGCCACTCGTCCGGGTTCTGCCTGTGCAACATAGCGGGCGACCTCGCCGCCGCCGGTTGAGTGGCCGATATGGACCACGTCGCGAAGGTCAAGCGCTGCAACGACAGCCGCGACGTCCGCCGCATAATGGTCCATGTCATGGCCATCGGCGACCTGCAGCGAGCGGCCATGACCGCGGCGATCGTGCGCGACGACGCGATAGCCCTTGTTCACAAAGAAAAGCAGCTGCGCATCCCAATCATCCGAGCTCAGCGGCCATCCGTGATGAAACATGATTGGCCGGGCGTCCCTGGGGCCCCAGTCCTTGAAAAAGATTTCCACGCCGTCCTTGGTAGTAATGTAAGTCATAGTGTTGGTCCTTTTTGCACGAGTTAATTTGGGAGTGATTTCTAGCTTGTCGGTATCGTTCCACCGTCGATGACATATTCCGTGCCGGTAATGGTGGCGGCACGGTCCGAGGAAAGGAAGGCGACAAGGCTGGCTATTTCTTCCGGCGTCGATGGCCGGCCGATCGGCACGCCGCCAAGCGAATCCATGATCATCTGCTTGCCCTGATCGACGTCCACATGATGCTCGGCAGCGAGCCGTCTGGCCAAATCGACAGACGATTCGGTTTCGATCCAGCCGGGAGAGACACGCACCACACGAACTCCCCGGGGTGACACTTCCTTTGAAAGGCTCTTGCTATAGGTGGACAAAGCCGCCTTTGCCGCGGCGTATGCCGTCGTCGCCTCCGGCAGGGGCATTTGCCGTTGGATCGAAGTGACATGAATTACCACTCCCGAGCCGCGCGTCACCATGTCCGGCACGAGTTTGCGATCGAGCCGGACCGCTGGCATAAGATTCAGATCGAGTTCCTTTGACCATTGCTGGTCGTCGAGAGCGGCATAGCCCCCGGCCTGCGCCGACGAGCCGCCAAGCATGTGAACGATGATATCGACTCCTCCGAGTCGCTCGCGGACGGCAGCAGCCACGGTGGCGCAGCCGTCTGCCTGCGTAAGATCGGCTGCAACGAACTGTTTTTCCGGCATTCCGGCCGGCTTGCTGCGGGCTGTTGTGAGCACGCGCGCGCCAAGTTCTTCGAACAGGGTCACAGTTGCACCTCCGGCACCACGCGTGCCGGAAGTAATGAGAGCCCTTTTACCGTCCAGGGTCAAGAATTCTGTCATGGCACGATCTGCAGTTCGGCGATCTTGTCATCCCGGAGCATGAAGACGTAGCGCAGGTCCACCGGGCTTCCGGGAAAGTTGCCGACTAGATGACTGGAGACGACCACTCGGCCGCCCTCCTCGGCAATCGAAAATGGCTCGACCGTATAGCTATATTGCGTCGACGCATTCGCCATCCACTGCTCGATTGCATCGCGTCCGGCATAGGTATTGCCCTCGTCCACGACGACTGCGTCCTTGGTGAAACATTCGGATATTCCCTTCGGATCGGATTTCTTGTCTGCTGCAAAATATCGCGCGATCGCGTCTGGTAGTTCGATGGTCATGATGCGGTTCCTCTTGCATTGTTTGTCGTACAAACTCGATTTAGCGCGTTGACGTCGTCCGGATAAGTGGGATAAAACGGGATGAACAATTGCAAATTTAAGGATAATGATGAGCCATAATCTCACCGACTTCGATGCTGTGCTTGCGATAAGCCGCCGGGGCTCTTTTCGGGCGGCCGCGCTTGATCTGGGAATGTCGACAAGCGCCCTCAGCAATGCGATTGCCAAGCTGGAAGGCACGCTGGGTGTGCGCCTTTTCAACCGCACGACGCGAAGCGTGGCGTTAACCGAAGCGGGAAGACGATTCGTCGAGCAGGTGACCCCTGCCCTGAAAAACATCCATCAGGCCCTCGACGCTGTGCGTTCGCAGCAGACGACACCGTCAGGCACGCTCCGCATCAACACATTCCCTACGGCCGGGCGCGAAATCTTCTCCCCACTGGTGATCGAGTTTCTGCGGCGCTTTCCCGAGGTTCATATCGACGTGGTCACCGAGGGAAAGCTGGTGGACATCGTGGCGGATGGCTTCGATTTCGGCGTGCGAAGCGAGGAACTCGTCCCCACAGACATGATTGCGATCCCCCTAGGCCCACCGAGACGATACGCCGTGGTAGCCTCGCCAGCATATCTCGAAATGCGGGACAGGCCTCGCTCGCCAGCCGACCTCCTTGCACATCCCTGCGTGCGGGTACGGTTGCCGAATGGCGCGCTGTTTCGCTGGCTGTTTGAGGCCGAAGGGCAGCCTGTCCAGATCGACATCGACGGCCCTGTCACCCTGGACGAAGCCAGCCTCGCACGAATGGCCGTGCTCGAATCCGTCGGCATAGGCTTTTTGATGGAGTCCGACGTGCGCAGCGATATCGAGGAAGGTCGACTTGTGCGCCTTCTTGACGAATGGACGCCCCCTCTCTCGCCTCTCTGTCTCTACTATCCGAGCCGTCGCAATCCGCCTGCGGCCTTCCGGTTGTTTGTCGATCTCGCGCGTGAACTGGCGCGTTCGGCTAGCAATCCCTGACCGGCTACCAAACAGATTGGGTTGGCACTTTAGGAATGCTTCTTCGCGCGCCCTAGAACGGAACGTCGTCGTCCAGATCGCTGTCAAAAGCGCCACCGCCCTGACCGCCGCCGGAACCGCCGCCGGTCTGGCCCCAGCTGTCGTTTCCGCCGCCACCGCCGCCGGACGGTGCGCCGCCGCCTTGGCCGCCACCCCAGCCGTCGTTGGAGCCGCCACCCTGACCGCCGCCGCCC
>TARA_R110000787_G_scaffold61477_3_pt1 | contig 89834 bp, 75 predicted proteins | sample TARA_R110000787 | Tara Oceans TARA_R110000787 (sample SAMEA4397920) | marine metagenome | biome: Polar Biome; feature: [DCM] deep chlorophyll maximum layer (ENVO:01000326); material: water (ENVO:00002006), including particulate matter (ENVO:01000060) such as... | depth 35 m | reverse complement strand
TTCCTCCCCCATGCAATGCCCCTGGGGAGAGAAAGCGTTTCTGGGGTATCTCGGGACCGACAAGGCCAGCTGGACGGAATATGACGCGACAGAGCTTGTCAAACATGGCAAGCGCACGTCCCATATCCTGATCGATCAGGGCCGCGCCGATCAGTTTCTGAGCGAACAGCTAAAGCCGGAAATCTTCGAGAGCGTCTGCAAGGAAGAAGGGCAGCCCCTCACCCTCCGGATGCAGGATGGCTATGATCACAGCTATTATTTCATCCAGACCTTCATGGAAGATCATATCCGCCACCATGCCGCCATTCTGGCAGAAGGCTAAGCGACTTCGGCCAGATGCTTGCGGACTTCGGCGTTGAAGATGTCCGGCTTGTCCATGGCAAGCTGATGGGCGGCGTTATCGACGACGACCAGCCGTGAGCCTTCAATCTGCCGGTGGATGAGTTCCGATGAGCTGAGCGGTGTGCCCATATCCTCCCGTCCGACAATGACGAGGGTTTTATTCTTGATCGCCGGAATGCGGTCCTTGAGGTCGATACCGGCAATCGCGTGGCAACAGCCGATATATCCCTCAACGGAGGTGTCAACGATCATCTTGCGGACCCGCGCGTCAAGCTCGGGCCGGTTATCGAGGGAGCCCTCAACGAACCAGCGGGACATGGTCGGCTCGACCGTCGCCGCCAGACCCTGCTCCGCCGCGAGGCGGATGCGTTCCGGCCAGAGCGCCGCCGCCCCGTCGGGCAATGCACAGAGGGAGCTGGAAATCACCAGCCTGTCGACCCGATCCGGATAGCGCAACGCAAATTCCTGCGCGATCATACCGCCGATGGAGAGGCCGACGAAATGGCTTTTCGTCACGCCATAGACATTCTGGATCGACGCCACATCGGCCGCCAGCATGCCGAAATCATAGGGTCCGGGAGTGGGCGCGCTCTTGCCATGGCCGCGCAAGGAATAGCGAAGCACGCGATGATCTTTCTTGAGGTCTTCGGCCAGTTCGTCCCAGGCGGTGAGATCGCAGCAGAGCGAATGGCTCATCGTGACGACAGGCGCGTCCTCCGGCCCTTCAAAGCTGGTTTCAAACTCTATTCCATTTGCAGTGATTGTCATGATCTCTCCCTTTTTATTTTTGACGGGCGGGATCATTATGCGGGAAGCAGCACCTTGTTGACAAGCTGCGCGCCGCGGCTCGCCATGAAATAAAGCCCCATATAATGGGTCACGTCCTGTGGATGGGCGGCGGTGGCGCCATAGCCGATCTCCTCGGCAACGCTCCGCGGTAGATCATAGGTCGAGCAACCCTTGTCATAGACATGGATATCCTTCAATCCCGGCATCATGTCGTGATTGCGGGCGCTCAAGGAGGTCAGGACGAAATCCATCACACAGATATCGGTGCAGATACCGACAACCAGAAGGTCGGTGATCCCGTTCGCCTTAACCCAGTCGGCCACGGCATTGCTGCCATCGGCGCGCGTGGCCCCGATAAAGCCATTGATGCAGTCCTTGCGGACAAGCGTCGTATTGGCATCCTGTTCCAGCCATTTAAGCTCCGGCACCAACTCCTCCTCGCCTGTGCCCGCCTCGCAATGCGGCGGATAGGGCGGTTCGGGCTTGCCGGGGATATGGGTATCCTGAAAGGCGAGGATCGGCCAGCCTTGCGCGGTAAAATGCCGGGCGAGAATAACCGTTTCCGATACCATCGTTGAAACCTGTTCATTGGGCGCGGGCGGCGCGAGCGCACCCGCCCCGACGGTGGCAAACCCGTTGACCTCATCGACGATCACGAGACCGGCCCGGCGGTCTGCTGCCGCCGGGTCGAAATCGGTAAAGGCAAGCGGCATGGCCGCTTCCAGATCAACTGTGAGATCACGGGTTGTCATGTTAACTCCTTACTTAGGCACATTGCGGCGCAGGTTCAATAATACCGAGTTCCTTTGCCACATTCAGGGTGCCGTTTTCAGTCTTGGCGATATACATGTTCATCGCAGTGTGATGGTCGTCCTTGGTGATCGAGGCCGCGCCGGTCGGAATCTCGAAGGACAGACCTTCCATGCCGTCGATCAGGGCTTCTCTATCGACCTTGCCGGCTTTTTCGAGCCCGCCCTTGAGCGCGATCAGCGAGTTGTAATGGGTCATGACATAGAAGGAAACGACCGCATCCTCGCCCGCGTTCTTGCGGATTTTCGAAACAAACTCCTGAACACCCGGCTCCGGTGAGCTGGCAACGAACGATACGCCCGCATACATCCCCTCGCCCTTGCCCGGACCGAAGGCCCCGAGATAGGTTTCCGCAAAGCCGAGGAAGGCAATCTTCACCGTCTTGGTCAGGCCGAACTCCTCCGCCTGCTTGATAAAGGTGATGCCGTCTGCGCCGGGCAGCGCGAACAACAGGATCTGGGCGCCGGAATCGGCAATTTTACGAATGATGGAGGAGAAATCCTTGACGCCGAACGGGGTATATTCCTCGCCGACCGTGGAGCCGCCAATCTCGTTGATAATGTTCTTTGCGGTCTTGAACATGTTGCGCGGCCAGACATAGTCGGCGCCGAACATGTAATAGCTGTCGCCGATCCCTTCATCTTTGAGGTAAGGGATAAGCGGCGCCGTATCCTGGTTCGGCACGGTGTTGAAGGAGAAAAGATAGCGGTTGCAGATCCCGCCTTCATAGTTGGTCGCGTATAGAAGCGGCGTCTTGCCCCGCTCCATCGTCGCGGCCATGGCATCGCGACCGGCGGATGTAATGGGTCCGGAAATCGCCAGCACCTCGTCGCGCTCGATCAGCTTTTTTGCCCGCTCGACCGATGTTTTGGGATCGGTCTTGTTGTCTTCATACAGGATTTCGACCTGATGGCCGAGAATGCCGCCACCCGCATTGATCTCGGACACGGCAAGGTCGAGACCCATTTTCGCCTGATTGCCGAACAGCTCAAGGCCGCCGGAGAATGGCTGGACCGCGCCAATTTTGATGGTTTTATCCGCGGCAATGGCTGGCATGCCAAAGGCGGAAACGGCCGCAGTGGCCCCAACGGCACCCACAAATTGTCGTCTGGAAATATCGATCATCACGTTATCCTCTATATCAATTAAGCTGTCAATGTCCTGCCGAACAAAACAGTTGTTTGGCGAAATCTTTCGTGCATGGTTATGCCAGCAACCGTAGAAGAATCAATTAATTACCGCTATAGTTTAGAAAAATGGGCATATTTTGACGTTTTCGCCCGAATATTCGACGGTACACATATTAATTATAAGTTTATCGCAAACATTATTCATAGGTATGCATACAAAAATTGCCTGAATCACCGGATAAAGCAACCATGTCGCTTCTTCAGCTTTTAGATTTGACGAAAAACTTTGACGGCCTGCGTGCCGTCGACGGTTTTTCCCTCGATATTCCGGAAGGCAGCCTGAACGCACTTGTCGGGCCGAACGGCTGTGGCAAGTCGACCCTGTTCAACCTGATCACGGGGGTTCTCAAACCGGACGCGGGACAGGTGATCTTCCGGGGCCGGGAAATTACCGGCTGGCCGCCGCACCGGATTGCCCGCCTTGGCATCGGCCGGAAATTTCAGGTTCCCGCCATCTTCGAGGAAATGACAGTCCGGGAAAATCTGACGGTGGCGGCAAAACGCTCCGGCGCCCGCGCCCCGATCGATCATATCCTGGAACGGATCAAGCTTGCCGATCGGCAGGACATCTCCGGCGGGGAACTGGCCCATGGACAGAAGCAATGGCTTGAGATCGGATTGCTGCTCGCGCAGGCCCCGTCGCTGATCCTGCTGGACGAGCCGACCGCCGGGATGACCGGCGCGGAGACAAAAGCAACCGCGGACCTGATCCGCACCATCAATCAGGATCAGGGCATTACCGTTCTGGTCATCGAGCATGACATGGGCTTTATCGAATATCTGGGCTGCCCGCTAAATGTCATGTCGAAAGGCAAAATCCTGAAATCCGGCAATTTCACCGATATCAGAAACGACGCGGAGGTAAAGGCCCTTTATTTCGGAAATACGGCGGTCCCTGCCGATGCTTGAGCTCAGGAACCTCTCGTCGGGCTATGGCGATGCCCTCGTGCTCCGGGATTTCAGCTGCCGCTTCGAAAATGGTCGAGTGACCGCCCTGATGGGCCGGAACGGCATGGGAAAGACCACATTGCTCAAAACGATTATGGGGCTGATAAAGCCGAAAAGCGGCTCCGTCCTGTTCGACGGGCAGGCGCTCGAAGCCTGGCCGACGCATATGATTTCCCGCGCCGGGATCGGCTATGTGCCGCAGGGCCGCGAAATATTCGAGGATTTCTCGGTCGAGGAGAACCTGCAACTGGGCCTGCTGGGACGAGACCCCGCCGGCGCGCTCCCCTTTTCGCAAATTTATGACTGGTTTCCCCTTCTGAAAGAGCGCGCCGATCAACGGGCCGGAACATTCTCCGGCGGACAGCAGCAAATTCTCGCCATCGCGCGCGCGCTTATCGGCGGGCCGAAAATGCTGCTGCTGGACGAACCCACGGAAGGCATCCAGCCCAGCATTGTCCATGATATCGGGCTGCAACTTGCGAGAATAGCGAAGGAGACCGGCCTCGGCATTTTGATTGTCGAACAGAATGTCGATATGGTGCGAACCCTTGCCGATCAGGTTCTGTTCATGGAAAATGGCGAAATCCGCGAAAGCTGCGATATCGCGGTGGTAAAGCAGGATGATACGCTGCTGCACCGGTATCTGTCTGTATAGATGTTAAAGTCATGAATGAACTTGTTCCCATAATCCTTGATGCCAGTTCCTATATCCTGATACTGGTCCTGGTCGCGCTCGGCCTGATGATTGTTTTCGGCATGATGGGTGTGATCAATATGGCCCATGGCGAGTTGTTCATGATCGGCGCCTATGTCATGGTATTGGCGCAGGATATGGGCCTGCCGTTCCTTGTCGGGATCGTACTCGCGCCGCTTGTCGTCGCCTTTTTCGGCCTGCTGATCGAGACCGCCCTGATCCGCCATATATATCACCGGCCGCTCGATACCATTCTGGCGACATGGGGGCTGTCGATCGCACTCAAGCAGCTTGTTGTCCTCCTGTTCGGACCCGAATCCCAAAGCGTTCCCCTCCCCGTCGACGGCAGCCTCGACGTCGGCGCCTTCAGCTATCCGGTCTATCGCCTGATTCTCATGCTCGCCTCCGTCCTGCTGATCGGCGGTACGTTATGGCTGTTCCTCGGTACGAAATTCGGCCTGATGGCCCGGGCGGTCATTGCCCGGCCCGCCACGGCGGCAGCGCTCGGTATCGATACCCGGCGGATGTATCGCTGGAGCTTTGTTATCGGCACCGCGCTGGCGGGACTGGCGGGGGCTCTGGTCGCCCCCATCATCAGTGTCGATCCGCAGATGGGGCTTGGCTATCTGGTGCCGGGCTTTCTCTCCATCCTTGTCGGCGGCGCCGGGCCGCTGGCGGGCGTCCTCGCGGGCGGCGCGGTCATCGGCGGCGTCAACAACCTGCTCGCCGTCTGGATATCGCCAGTTGCGGCGCTGATCACCGTCTATGTTATTGCCATTCTTATCATCCGGCTGAAACCGGAAGGCCTGTTGGGAGGGCGCCGTGCGAAATAGCCTGATCGGACTTCTCGTCTTTATCGCCCTCGCCGTTACCCCGCTGTTCGTCGGTCAGTACTGGACAGGCCAGCTCACCACGTACCTTGTCTATGGATTGCTGGCAATTTCCCTGTCGCTGGTCTGGGGCTATGGCGGCATTCTCTGTTTCGGACAGGCAATGTTCTTTGGCATCGGCGGCTATATCATGGCCGTCTTCACCAAGGGCATGATCTATCCCGACCTGACCAGCAGCTATCTCGGCCTGCTGGCGGCGATGGCGGGCGCGGCGATGTTCGCCCTCGCCCTCGGCTATTTCCTGTTCGCCGGGCGCGGGATTAGCGGCGCCTATCTTGCCATCATCACCCTTGCCATCGCGCTCGTGCTGGAAAGGCTGATGAACAACTGGTACGCCCTTGGCGGCTACAACGGCCTGCTCAACGTCCCGCCGCTCAAGCTCATCGCCTTCGGTATGAGCTACGAACTATGGGACCGGCTGCCGACTTTCTATATCATCCTCGGCATTGTCGCGGTGGTGTATTTCGGGGTGAGCTTCCTTGTGAAATCTCCATACGGGCTGTTGCTGACCGCCACCCGCACCCATCCCGACCGGCTTTCCTCCCTCGGGTACAGCGTGCTCAATCTCCGGCTTTCCGTCTTTTCCCTAAGCGCCGCCATTGCTGGGCTTGCGGGCGCGCTGTTCGTTACCCTCGACGGCTTTGTCTCGCCGACACTGATCGGCTTCACTCTCTCGACCGAAGCGCTGATCTGGGTCGCCATCGGCGGCAAGGAAATGCTGCTCGCCGCCTTTCTCGGGGCGATTTTCACACGCACGGCGGAGAGCTGGCTCTCCGAGATTTTCGGCGATTACTGGATCCTGATCCTTGGGGTGGTATTCATGATCAGCGTCGTGTTGTTGCCCCGCGGCCTGCTGGCGACACCGATCGAGAAGCTGACCGGGAAACGAAAGCGAAAATAATGCGAACCGGCCCCGTTCATAATTATTTTGCAATGAAACAGAATCATAATAAAACTGCATAAGAGACAACAAGGGACACCGCCAGAAAGCGATACTGGCCAATCGCCCGATCCGGAGAAGACTGAGGGGATGTTTTGAACGACGTACCGGGTTCTGACCCTAAGCTGGAAAAAAGCTGGCTTGACCAGTTACACCCGGAATTCGACGCGCCCTATATGCGCGAGCTCAAGCAATTCCTGCTGCGCGAGAAGGCCGTCGGAAAAACCATCTATCCCGCCGGCAGCCATATCTTTGCCGCCCTCAACCGGACGCCTTTTGACGCCGTCAAGGTAGTGATCCTCGGGCAAGACCCCTACCACGGCCCCGGTCAGGCCCATGGTCTCAGCTTTTCCGTGCCACCGGGCGTCCGAATTCCCCCGTCGCTTCTGAATATCTACAAGGAGCTGGAGCGTGACCTGAACCTCCCGATGCCCCACCATGGCAATCTCGATCATTGGGCAGATCAAGGGGTCTTGCTGCTCAATGCCGTGCTTACCGTGCAAAAGGCGATGGCCGGGTCGCATCAGGGCAAGGGATGGGAACGCTTCACCGACGCCATCATTTCCGCCCTTAATTCCGGCCGCGACAACCTCGTCTTCCTGCTTTGGGGCAGCTATGCGCAGAAAAAGGGCGCGGTTATCGATCGCAAACGCCATCTCGTGCTGCAAAGCCCGCACCCGTCGCCGCTGTCCGCCCATCGCGGCTTCATCGGCAATGGTCATTTTTCGAAGGCAAATGACTATCTGCGCCAGACACATCAAACCCCCATCGACTGGACAGTTGGAGAACCGGCATGATCACAGAAGAGGACTTTTTCAGCCGGATGCCGAAAATCATCGGTCATCGGGGTGCTTGCGGTCTGGCCCCGGAAAACACGCTGGCCTCCTTGCGCAAGGCCGCCGAGATCGGCACCAGCTTTGTCGAGATCGATGTTACCGTTACGCAGGACTCGGTTGCAGTGATCCAGCATGACAACGATGTCCGCCGCTGCAGTAACGGCAGCGGTCCCATTCTTCTGAAAACCCTTGAAGAAGTTCAGCAGCTTGATGCGGGAAGCTGGTTTTCCGATGATTTCAAGGGTGAGAAAATCCCGACCCTCAAGCAGGCAACGGATACCCTTGCCGACCTAGGACTTGGCCTCAATCTTGAAATCAAGCCCTGCAGCGGCTGGCAGATCCCGACCACGGAACAGGTCGCGAAGGAACTGCTGGACTACTGGCCGGAAGACCTGCCGCTGCTGATTTCCTCCTTCAATGTGGATTCCCTTTATGAGATGGGCCGCCTTATACCGGATATCCCGCGCGGCTATCTCACCTCGGCCATTCCGCCGGACTGGGAAGAGCGGCTGACGGACAGCGCCTGCGCCTCGCTGCATTGCGAGCGTTATTACGTGACCGAGGATCAGGTAAAGGCAATCAAGAAAGCCGGTTTCCGCCTCCTCGTCTATACGGTCAATGACCCCAAGGAGGCGGAGAAGTTTCTCGGCTGGGGCGTCGATGCCGTGATTACGGATTTTCCCGACAGGATGTTCGGCGCACTCGATCTGTAAGCACTTATTTCTCCGTCTGACCGGCGACCAGATAGGCTCCTGCTGACAGCAAGGAATTGATCCGCCGCATGTCGCTCAGCAGGCTGAGATGAATGGCGCTCGCCTCCTGATCCAGCATCTGGTCGTTTCTCAGGCGCTGCAAATGCTCGTTTACCGCCTTGCGCTCGGCGACACGGAAGGTCTGCTTGCGCTCGATAAGCCGTGCCGCGGTGGCCGCATCCCCGGTCATCAGGACGCTGAAGGACATGCGCAAATTGACGAGCACCATATCGAGAAGCCGGAATTCATCCTCAACATCCTCATCCGAAATGGCGACCTGGTTCTTCTGCGCGGTTTCCACAAGTTCGACCATATTCATCACCACGATATTGCTGATATGGTCGATCGCCGTGGTGAAGTTGAGGATTTCGGTGCAGCGATACTCATCCTGCTCATCGAGGGATTCCCGGCCGAGCTTGGTGAGATACGCCTTGATCGCGCGGTCAAAATCCTTGATGACATTGTGATTGTCGCGGACCTGCCGGAAGTTCTGGCCATTCGCCCCGTCCAGTATCTGCCGGAGGCAACGGCACATCTTTTCCAGCACATCCCCCATTCGCAAAGTCTCACGCACGGCGTTCGCCATGGCGAGCTGCGGGCTTTCAAGCGCAGCCTTGTCGAGATAGAGCGGCTGGGGTGCGTTCTCATCCACCTCGTCATCCTCCGGCAGCAACCGTTCCGTCAGCCGGCCAAGCGGCCCGACAAATGGCAGGAAGACAAGGGCGCAGGTCAGATTGACGAGCGTGTGCAGATTGACAATCTGCCGGGCCGGAGAGGGTTCGAACATCGCCAGTTGCGGCTCGATCACGGCTATAAAGGGAATGGTCGCCACGACAATGATCAGGCGGCAGATCAGATTGGCGAGCGGTGCCCGCCGCGCCGCCTTTTCTGCCTTCAGCGTCGCCATGATCGGCGGCACCGCCCCGCCGATGTTCGCGCCCAGCACCATGGCATAGGCGACATCAATCGGGAAATGACCGGTCAGGGATAATGAGAGTGCAAACAGCACCGTCGCGAGGGACGAATGGGCAATGATCGTGATTACCGCCGCCAGCAGGACCACCAGCACCGGCTCCCCGGATAGGGAAGTCAGAACATATTGGGAGACGGAAGAATCCCGGATCGGCTCCGACGCCGTGGCCAGCATGGCAAGCGCGCTCAGCATCATGCCGAGGCCCAAGAGAATTCGCCCGAAATTCTTGGCCCGGGTGGAGTTGGCGGTGGCGTGGCGGACAAAGCCCAGGAACAGAAAGACCGGCGCGAGGAAGGAGAGATCGAAGCTGAGAATCTGGGCGACAAGCGTCGTCCCAACATCGGCACCGAGGATGATGGCAATCCCCGCCGTCGCGGGTAGCAACCCTCTTCCTGCGAAGGATGCCGTCAGGAGCGCCGTCGCCGTGCTGCTCTGCAGAAGCATTGTGACCGTCAGGCCGCCGAAGAACGACTGGAACCGGTTGCGCAGGCAGAATTTCAGGAAGACGCCAAGCTCACGCCCGAAGGCGCGCATGACCCCCGTGCTGACCATGCGCAAGCCCCACAGAAGCAGGGCCACGCCGCCGAGTAGATTGATAAGAACGAGTGTGCCGTCCAAAACGCCTGTACCTTTACCTGAAGTGCCTCATCGACCGCCGCATTATAGGTGCATTCAAGACAATTGCATGTATAAACCCACGAAAATCAACAATTATATCGCAAATTTCCACAGACGGCCCAAGAACGCCGCCGTCACGCGTCGAGATTACCGGTCACGGCCTTCTCGAAAAGACGGCTGTATTCCTCGTTTGTGAGTGCAATCGGATTGCCGCCTGAGGACGGATCCTCCACCGCCATCTTGCCGACAAGCTCCGCCTTCGACGTATCGATCCCGAGGCCTGAGAGGTCATTCGGGATTTCCAGCTCCTGACGCAGCGCCAGAACCCAGCTCAGGAAGGAATCGAAGGACGGGTTGGCAAGGCCGAGATAGGCGGAAAGCCGTGTGAGCCGGTCTGCGATGACATCGCGGTTGCGGATCAGGACATAGGGCATCAGGATCGCGTTCAGCATGCCGTGATGGGCATCATAGAGCGCGCCCAGCGGATGGGCGAGCGCATGCATCCCGCCGAGGCCGCGCTGAAACGCCGTCGCCCCCATGGAGGAGGCGATCATCATCTGGCTGCGGGCAACGAGATCGCTTCCGTCCGCCGTCGCGGTCGGCAGGAATTCCTTCACCAGCCGGATGCCTTCAATCGCGATACCTTCCGCCATCGGATGGAAATGGGGTGCACAGAAGGCTTCCAGATTATGGGACAGGGCATCCATGCCGGTCGCCGCCGTTATTTTCTTCGGCAGGCCAACGGTGAGCGCCGGGTCCGCGATCACATAGGCGGGCATCATTTTCGGATTGAAAACGATCTTCTTCACATGATTTGCATCATCCGTAATGACGGAGGCCCGCCCTACTTCCGATCCCGTGCCGGAGGTTGTCGGAATGGCGATAATCGGCGGAATTTCACTTGCCGGGATCTCCTCCCAGTCCTTGCCGCCTTCGAGATAACCGAACAGGCTTTGCGTCTGCGCCGCCATGACCGCAACCGCCTTCGCCGCATCGATGCCGGAGCCGCCGCCAAAGGCGATAATTCCGTCATGGCCGCCCGCCTTGTATACGGCGACGCCATCATCGACATTCTTGCCGACAGGGTTGGGTTTGACGTCGTGAAACAGGCCGCAGCCGATCCCGGCGGCCTTGCAGCTTTCCATCGCCTCGCCAATCATGGGAAGCGCGGCGAGCCCAGGATCCGTGACCAGCAACGGGTTCTTCATCCCCGCTTCCTTGCAGGTCGCGCCAAGCTCGCGCAGACGGCCGATCCCGAAGCGCATTGCCGTCGGGTAGTTCCAGTTCCCCATAAGGGTGTTCGCATCCATTGCCATTCAGTTCCCCTAGATAGCCGTTCGCAGATGATAGGATTTGGGCCGGGTCAGGCTCTCATAGCCGACCACCGACAAGGTACAGCCGCGCCCGGAATTCTTGACGCCCGTCCAGGCGAGCGCCGGATCGAGATAATCGCAGCGGTTCATGAACCAGGTGCCCGTCTCGACCTGATCCCCGATCCGGACCGCCGCCGCCTCATCCATTGTCCAGACGGAAGCGGTCAGTCCGAACTCGCTGTCGTTCATGAGGCGGATTGCCTCCTCATCGGAAGTGACCTTCATGATGCCGACGACGGGGCCGAAGCTTTCCTCCGTCATGATCCGCATGCTGTGATCGACATCGACAACAACGTTCGGGGCAAGATAGGCCGTGCCTGCCTTGTCCGCCGGAAAGAGTTTCGGATCGATAAGCGCTTTCGCGCCCGCCTTCACCGCATCCGCGACCTGTCCGCGCACGAAATCCGCCGCCGCCGCATTGACGAGCGGACCAAGGGTGGTTTCCGGATCTGTCGGATTGCCGAGTTTGTACCCATTCACCACCTCAACGAATTTCTCGATGAAGGCATCATAGACATCCTCATGCACGTAAATCCGTTCGATCCCGCAGCAGGACTGGCCGGAATTGAACATCGCCCCATCGACCAGATTTTCCGCGGCATAGGCCACATCCGCGTCACTTCGCACATAGGCCGGATCCTTGCCGCCAAGCTCCAGCCCGACGCCGATAAAATGCCCGACGGCAGCCGTTTCGATCGCCTTGCCAGCCGGAACGGAGCCGGTGAAGCAGACATAATCGATCTTGTCCGATCCGATGATATCCGCGGCGAGCTGATGGCTGGCGACGACAATCTGAAACAGCGCTTCGGGCAGGCCCGCTTCGACAAAGCACTCGACCATCCGCTCCCCGCAGAGATGGGTCTGCGCCGCATGTTTGAGGATCACCGCATTGCCCGCCATCAAGGCTGGCACGATCGAATTGACGGCGGTCATGAAGGGAAAATTCCAGGGCGCAATGGTGAAGACAACACCGACAGGTTCGCGCTTGATATAGCGGGTAAAGCCTGCTTTTTCCGGGATCGCGATATCGGCAAGCGTTTCCTCGGCGACGGAAATCATATAGCGGGCCCGTTCCTCGAACCCGCCAACCTCACCGGCGCCATAACGGATCGGACGACCCATCTGCCAGGCCAGTTCCTCCGCGATAAGCTCCTTTTTCGCGACAAAATTATCAACACCCTTTTCAAGAATGGCCGCCCGTTCCGCGACGGATTTCTGTCGCCACTCCTGCTGCGCGGCGCGCGCGGCGGAGAGCATTTCCTCAACCTTTTCAGGGGATGTATAGGCCCGCTCCACATACAGGCTGCCATCGACAGGGCTGATCGTTTTCAAACTTTCCGACATTGATCCAATCCTATTTTAAACTTCGGTTTTTCTAGCATTTTTCCGCCGATCCCCACCAATGATTTTTCAGTCCAAATTCAGGAGCAAATACAGAGCTGACTAGTTATCTACGCCAAAATGTGGATTCCCACATAATCGTTTAGGTTTCTCCACAAATATGCTATTGAGAGACTGGAAAGAGCCTAAAATAAGGGTTCTGGACGGGAGGACCATGAAACAGACCAAACGACAGCTGGCCATCATGAATATGCTTCAGGTGGAAAAATCCTGCGGCATAACCGATCTGGCGAACAAACTGGATGTGTCGGACGAAACGATTCGCCGCGACATCAAGGAAATGGCGAAATATGGCGCGGTGGAAAAAATCCACGGCGGGGTCATGTTGCCGAATTCGGCGCTGGAGGCGCCCTTTCTTCGGCGGCTGGAAGCGCAGCGGCGCGAAAAGCAGAAAATCGCCAAGCTGGCGGCTTCCCTTATCGTCGATGGGGAAACCCTGATGATCGATAACGGCAGCACCTCCTGCTATGTCGCCAAGGCCCTGAGCCTGCATCGCGACCTCACCATCGTCACCAACTCGACGGAAGTCGCCCGCGATCTCTGCGCCCGCAACAGCAACAAGGTCTTCATGGCGGGCGGGGAAATCCGCGCCGATGACTGCGCAAGCTATGGACCCACGGCGGTCAATTTCGCCAGGCAGTTCGCGACGGAACGCGCCATCCTCTCGATCGCCGCGATCAGTGCAGATCAGGGATTCCTCGATTGCGATCTCAGCGAAGCGGAGTTCAAGCGGGCGGTCCTGCCCCAGGCGGCCAGCGTCATCGTCGTCGCCGATCACACCAAGTTCAATCGCCCAGGAGTAGTCAAGGTCTGTGATTTCAGCGCCGTTGATCTGCTGCTGACCGACCAGATGCCGCCGATGAGCATCGTCGACAAGATCGGCCGCGACCGGATCATTATCGCCTGAGCGGGAGGCCATCACCCCGTCAGCCGTTGAGCCGGGGGATGATTTTCACCTCAATCCAGTTGCGGACTTCCTGCTGCTTGATGCCGTCATCGAGCACGTCATTATCCACGCCAAGCTGCCAGCGAAGATGAGAGGATGCCGGATCTTCATAGAGGGCCTGCATTTTCCCGATAAACTGGTCCGCATCGTCTAGCGAGGCAAAATTCCCCTGCTTCGTCAGCGCTTCCCGTCGCCAGCGACAGAGGCTTGCCACCTCGTTGAAGTCATATTCCGGATGATACTGCACGGCCCAGAAACTGCCGCCCTTGTGGGAGACATCGACGGCCTGCACGCGGGAAAAGTCGTTGCTCGCCAGCAGGGTAGCGCCTTCGGGCAGTTCCGCGACTTCATCCTCATGGCTCGTAAAGCCGTCAAAGACCGGCTTCTTGCCCCGGAACATCGGATGCACCAGCCCCGCCGCATTCACAGCGATCTTCCGGGCCAGGCCAAATTCCCGTCCTTTCGGATTTTTCGCGCATTTGCCGCCCGCCGCCGTCACCGCCATCTGCGCGGCCCAGCAGCTGCCGAACATCGGAACAGCCGCTTCATAACCGGCCTTGGCAAATTCTATCTGGCGGGTGACCCGATCATCGGTTTCATCATGGATGGTCAGGCTCGATCCGGTCCAGCAAATCCCGTCATAGCCCTGCAGCCCCTGCCCCGACGGCAGGACGCAATCCGCATCCGCCGGGAACAGGATATCGACATGACATCCCGGCATGCAGGAGTGCAGCATCCTGAGGTAAAGATCGCCCGCCAATGTGCCGCCGTTCGCGGCAAGCGGACCGCGATGCTCCGCCGGATATCCGTCGAGAACGAGAAAGCGGGCGCTTGCTGTCATCTAGCTCCTCCGCCTTAAACGGGGCGCGTGTCGCCACCGATGGTGACGCGGCGCATCAGGCGGCGATACTGGACATAGTCGTTCATCGCATAATGCTGCGTGCAGCGGTTATCCCAGATCGCCACCGACTTCGGCTGCCAGCGGAAGCGGCAGACAAATTCCGGCTTGGTCGAGAAGTCATAGAGATATTTAAGGAGCGGCGCACTTTCCGCATCCGTCATGCCCTTGATCCGGAGGGTGAACATCGGATTGACGAAAATGCCCTTGCGGCCCGAGACTTCATGGGTCCGGATCAGGGGATGCTCGACCTCGACTTCCACCGCCGCAGAATATTTGTATTTCAGGCTGTGCTTGCCTTCGTATTTTTCACGCGTTGTCCGCGGATCATAGGCGATGCTGGCGGAATGAACCGCGACAAGTCCGTCCAGAAGCTGCTTCATCCCGTCGGACAGCGCATCATAGGCCGCCTCCATGCTGGCCCAGAGCGTATCGCCGCCCACCGGCGGAATATCAATACCATAGAGCATGGTGACCATGGTCGGTTTTTCAAAGAAGGTGTTATCTGTATGCCAGCCGGTGCCGAAGGACGCGCCCTCCCCTGTCGGTTTCAAAACCTCTATCAGTTCGGGATGCGCGTTTGATCCTTCGACGATGGGGTGAATTTCCGGTGTGCCGAAACGCTTGGCGAATTCCAGCTGCCCCTCGGGCGTGATTTCCTGATCGCGGAAGAAGACAACATGATTGTCCACGAGGGCGTCATGCACATCCTGGAACTGCTCATCCGAGAGGGTTTTCGATAAATCCACACCCGCGATCTCCGCGCCGATGCAGGAGGTAAGCGGCTGAACTTCAATTGTGCTGTATCCCATGGCAATCCCCATCAATGGACCGGATAAAATATCTGCCTGTTTTAGGTAAGGTATTCCAATGAAGAGAGATAGTACCAGTTTCCTTCATTCATATCTACCAGTTCGCCTCTCTCAACCTGTAAGCAGCGTTGAGAGCCGTTTCAAGCCATCGTCGATCCGCTCGGTCGCGATAGAGGAGAAGCCGAGACGGAAGTAGCGCTCTCCCCTCTCCGGTGCCATGAAATGCACCGCTCCGGGCTCAAGCACGATCCCCTCCTTCAGCGCACGGGCCGCGAGGGTGTCGCAATCGGTGCCCTCAGGTCCCTTCACCCAGAAACTGGTGCCACCGAAACTCGGCGCCGTCGCCATGCCGGGCAGGTATTTCTCAAGCCCCGCCGCCATTTTCCGCCACCGCTCCCCATAGGCCTTGTGAAGCTTGGCGATATAGGCGAGATGATAGCCCTGCGCGATGAAAAGCGCGGTGGTCCGCTGGTTGTTGCTGGGCGCATGGCGTAGCATCAGGCGGCGCAAAGCCCGCATTTCCCGGATCAGGGGCTTAGGCGCGACGATATAGCCGAGGCGCAGACCGGGAAACATCGACTTCGACAGGCTGCCTGTATAGAGGACGCGCCCGTCCCGGTCCTCCGATTTGAGCGCCGGCACCGGCTGGCCGGTGTAATTCGTATCGCTCTCGAAGTCGTCCTCGATGATCAGCTGATCATTTTGCGAGGCCGCCGCGAGCAGGGCTTTTCGCCGCGCCGGGCTGAGCGTCACCGTTGTCGGATACTGATGGCTTGGCGTTACAAAGAGGATCTGCGCCTGATTGGGGATTTCCGAAACCATAACGCCGCCTTCATCAACCGGCAGGGGATGCAGAGTCGCGCCGCAATGCTCAAAAATATTGCGGGCGTCGGGATAGCCCGGATCTTCAATCCCGACATGAACCCCCGGCCGCATCAGCGCCGCCGCGATCAGGTAAAGCCCGTTCTGTGCGCCCAGGGTAATGAGTATTTCCTCCTCCGACGCATAGATGCCGCGCCTCGGAAGCAGCTTGCTGCGGATTTGCAGGACAAGCTCCGGATCGTCCGCCGTCACCGCATCATTCGCCCAGTCCCTCATGGCGTGGCGGCTCATCGCCTGACGCGAACATTCCCGCCACGCCGGCAGCGGAAAGAGGCTGGCATCGGGCTGGCCATAGACGAAGGGATAGGGATATTCCTGCCAGTCGGCGGGCTTGACGATGTTTCGCTGGGAAGCAATCCGGGTATCGATCAGCCTGTCCCACGCCACCGGAAAGGCCGCCGACCTCTCATTATGGGACGCGGGAGGCTTAGGGCCAGACGTCGCGGCAACATCGCCGACCCGGTAGCCGGAGCGCGGAACGGAGATGAGAAAATCGCCTTCCACCAGCTTGTCATAGACAATCATCACGGTCGCCCGCGATATCCCGAGGTCATCGGCCAGTTTCCGGCTGGAGGGCATTTTTGTGCCCGGGGTCAGTTGCCCGTTCAGGATGCCTGCGATAATCTGTTCGCGAAGCTGGTTCTGAACCGGATGTGGTAGATGTCGGTCGATAGTAAACAGCAATTATTCCGATCCCGGAGAAGAGGATAAGGAGACTGTCCCCATGATAGGAGCATTTTAAGGTATATGTCACCGCCGAAGATCAGAGCCGCGATTGAGACCGATTGTCCGACCCTTACCGAGCTCGCCCTCACCTCCAAGGCTTTCTGGGGATATTCCGATGAGTTCATGCGGGGCTGCGAAGCCGTGCTGACCGTCACCCCGCGGATGATCGCCGAATGGGAAAGCGGCGTGATCGAGGAGAATGGGGCACCGGCTGCTTTCGCCTTTACTTCCTTCGAGCCGGACGAGGCGGAGCTTCAGCTTCTCTATGTCTCTCCGCTGCATATGGGCAAAGGCTATGGCCGGGCCCTGATCCGGGCTGTGGCCGAGCGGGCGGCGCTTCTTGGTTATGACAAACTCCGGATTGAGGCCGACCCCAATGCCCTTGACTTCTATCGCCGCATGGGCGCACGGCAGACAGGCTGGTGCCGCTCGGAGGTTGAGGAAACCCGCGAACTACCGCTTCTGATGCTGCCGCTGAAATCCGGATCAGGACCTAGATAATCTCGAAATACCGCTGTAATTCCCAGTCGGTGATCGCCTTGCGGAACTCCCGTTCCTCCCATTCGCGTGTCACAACATAATGATCGACAAAGGCGTCGCCGAACAACTCTCTCGCCGGTTTTGATTTTTTGAGCGCCTGCGCCGCCTCCCAGAGGGTTTTCGGCAGTGCCAGCTTTTTCGGGAAATCCTGCGTATAGGCATTGCCCTTGACGCCCGCGGTCGGCTCGATCTTATTCTCGATCCCCCAGAGGCCTGAGCCGAGCGCCGCCGCAATGGCGATATGCGGATTGATATCCGCCGCCGCGATCCGGTATTCGACCCGCTGGGAATGTTCCGAACCCGGAATCGCCCGAAGCGCACAGGTCCGGTTCTCGACGCCCCAGCTTGCTTCCGTCGGGGCCCAGAAACCCGGGATCATCCGCGTGTAGCTGTTCACGGTCGGCGCGATCATCGCCAGCAGTTCCGGCATCAGCTTCTGCTGACCGCCGATGAAATAGCGCATGGTATCGCTGATATTGTCTTCCTTGCCCGCATCGAAAAAGAGGCCCTTGCCGTCCTTGTCCTTCAGGGAGAGATGGATATGCCCGCTCTGGCCCGGGACATCCCTGGACCATTTCGCCATGAAAGTCGCCATCACGTCATTCTGCTGGGCAAGGATCTTGGTGTAGGTCTTGAACAGCGCGCCCTTGTCCGCCGCGCTCAGGGCATCGTCATAGCCGATCGCCGCCTCCAGCACGCCGGGGCCGGTCTCCGTATGCAGCCCCTCGATCCCGATGTCCATCTCTTCGCACATGGCGAGAAGCTGTTCATAGAAACTGTGCTCGACCGATGCGCGCAGCATGGAATAACCAAAATTTCCGGGGGTAAAGGGCACGAGGTCCCGGTAGTTCTTGTCGCGGATGGACTGCGGTGTTTCATTGAAGAGGAAAAACTCGAACTCGCAGGCCGCCGTCGCCTTGATGCCCATGTCGGCCGCCCGCTTGATCACCCGTTTCAGGGTCTGTCGCGGACAGACACCGGCCGCCCGGTCGCCGAATTCAAGCTGGAAAAACAGCATGTTATCTTCGAGCGGGAGCTCCCGGCAGCTGTCAATGATGGGAACGACCTTGGCGTCCGCATAGCCGTTGGACCAGCCGGTATAGCTGTCGGTGTCATAGAGCTGGTCTTCCACATCCCAGCCGAGCACGACATCGCAAAAGCCGAAGCCGGTCTCCAGAATGTTGAAAAACTTGTCCTTGCTGAGATATTTTCCGCGCAGCACCCCGTCAATGTCGAAGACACCGACCTTCACGAAAGAAAGGTCTCTTTCCTCAATGATACTGCGGGCATCCACCACAGTCTTTACCGAACGCGCATCCATGCCTTTCCCCCTTGCGATAATGTCGGAAACCAGCCTAGCCTAACTATTCAGAATCTCAAGTGCCTGCTGATGGAGTTCTTGTGTCGCTGCCGCCACGATTGTCCCGTCCGAGTCAAAATCCGGACGCTTGCCCGACCAGTCGGTGATGACGCCGCCGGCCTGTTCGACCACCGGGACCAGCGCCATATAATCATAGGTCTGCAATCCGGTTTCCACGGCGAGGTCGGCAAAGCCGGACGCCACCATGGCGTATATGTAACAATCGCCACCATAGCGGCGGATACGGGATTTTTCACGAAGCACCGCAAATTTCTCGCGGTTGCCCGGCGAAAAATACTCAAGCGCCGTGGTCATCAGGATCGCATTCTCAAGCGACCGGCATTCGCTCACCCGGCAGGGCGCGCCGTTGAAAAAGCATCCCTGCCCCTCAATCCCGATCCAGAATTCCTCAAGCTCCGGCATGGAGATCGCGCCGATGCGCACACCCCCGTCCTTCACATAGGCAAGCAGGGTTCCGTAAAGCGGCAGGCCGGAGATGAAGCTCTTGGTGCCGTCAATGGGATCGATCACCCAGATTTCCGACTGCTCCGCTCCGTCGAAGCCATGCTCCTCCCCGAGAATGCCGTGATCCGGAAAACGCTCCGTGATCAGGCTGCGAATGCGCGTCTCGCACTCGCGGTCGGCAATCGTAACCGGGGAATTATCGAGCTTCTGGATGATATCAATGGGCTTGCGGAAATAGGGCCGGGTTACGGACGCCGCCGCCTCGGCAAGAGAACAGGTGAATTGCGTCAGGTCGGCGAGGTCCCCTGTGACAGGGGCCGGCGTCTGAAAGGCTTTGGACATGGGTTTCCGATTTGCGTGATGTCAGGAAGGCCCTACATAGCAGCAGTCCCGGCCCGACTCCACATTTTTCCGCAAAATTTCCGGGCAAATCAACAAAACACGTCACACTCAGGTGCGAACGGTATATTCCTCAAGGGCGCCCGCCAGCCAGCCGCCGACATAACGGCTGAAGGAGGCGCGCACATAGATATGGAATGTCTCCGGCGCCACCTGCTCGACAATGGCCTGGGATTTCGCAATCAGAGTCTGGACACAGTCGCCGGGCGCAAAGACGCGGGGATGAAAATCGACCTCCGAACTTTTCATGAGCACCTGATGGCTGTGCAGCCCTTCAAGCGCGAAAATCGTGCGATTCGCACTCACATCGTTGATGGCGACATACAGCCCGGAAAGCGCCTCCTCAAGCGCCGCTACCAGCTCGCCGGTGTCCCTGTTGCCAACGATCAGCCATTCATCCGGTGCCAACCAGAGGGCTTTGCAGTCCTTCCCCGTGGCCACCCTGTTCGGTTCCGTCGGCGGATCAAGACCGAGGACGGACTTGACCCCGGCGGTGAAGGCCGCCTCGCCCGGCTTGCCGCGAAGATTGACCTGTCCCGTTGGCGCCAGTTCCCGCAAACCATCCGGAAAGCTGCCGGAAATCGCGGCGGCGGGGGTTACCCAAAAAGCATTGTCAGCCATTCAACCGCTCCCCTTCCTTATCGTAAAATACCGGATCGACAATTTCCGCCGTCACGGTCTTGTCCTCAAGCGGCGCGAAAATCTTCTCCCCCTTGCGGTTATGACCGCCCTTGACGAGCGCAAGCGCAATCGACCGGCCAAGGGTGGCGCTGTGATAGCTCGATGTCACATGACCGACCATGGGCATCGGCTTGGCCGCATTCGGATCAAATACCAGCTGCGCCCCTTCGGGCAGGATGTCATCGGGTTTATCGGTCAGCAGTCCGACAAGCTGTTTGCGGTCTGGTCGCGCCGTGTCGCTCCGGGTGAAGGAGCGGTTGCCGACAAAATCGGGCTTCTTCTTGGAGACGATCCAGTCCATGCCGAGATCCTGCGGCGTGGTGGTGCCGTCCGTCTCCTGCCCGACGATAATGAAACCCTTTTCGGCGCGGAGGATATGCATCGTTTCGGTGCCGTAGGGCGTGATCCCGAATTCCTCCCCCGCCGCCATCACCGCCTTCCAGAGCGCGAGGCCGCAGGTCCAGGGCACGTTGATCTCATAGGTGAGTTCGCCCGTGAAGCTGATCCGGAAGACGCGTGCATCAATCCCGGCCACAACTCCTTCCTTGAAGGAGAGGAACGGGAAATTCTCGTGAGATAAGTCCATTTGCGGGGCGATCTTGGCGAGCAAGGCGCCCGCTTTAGGCCCGGTAATGGAGACAGTCGCCCATTGCTCGGTGACGGAGGTGCAATAGACCTCAAGCTCCGGCCATTCCGTCTGCAGATATTCTTCCAACCAGTCGAGAACCCCGGCGGCACCGCCGGTGGTGGTCGTCATCAGGAAGCGGTCATCGCTAAGCCGCGCCGTCGTGCCGTCATCGAAGACCATGCCGTCTTCATGGCACATCAGGCCATAGCGCACCCGTCCGATACCGAGCTTTACCCAGGCATTCGTATAGATACGATTGAGGAATTCGGCCGCATCTTTTCCGCGAATGTCGATTTTCCCCAATGTCGATGCATCCAGCACCCCGACACCGTTCCGTACCGCACGGCACTCCCGATTGAGGGCGTCCTGCATCGTTTCCCCTGCTTTCGGGAAGTACCAGGGGCGTTTCCACTGGCCGACATTCTCAAACAGTGCGCCATTCTCCACATGCCAGTCATGAATGCTGGTCACGCGCACCGGATCGGACCAGTCGCCGAGGTTGCGTCCGGCAAGCGCGCCGTAGGAAACGGGCGTGTAGGGCGGGCGGAAGGTGGTCGTGCCGACTTTCGGGATCGGCTTGTCCAAGATACCCGACAGGATCGCAAGTGCATTGATATTGGATGTTTTCCCCTGGTCAGTGCCGAAGCCCGTCAGCGTATAGCGCTTGATATGTTCGACCGATTCAAATCCTTCGCGCACCGCGAGCTCTATATCCGCCGCGGTGGTGTCATTCTGCAGATCCACAAAATGCTTGGCCATCCCCTCGCCGACCGGACGCGCGCCCGGCACAATCCAGTACGGCTCTATCGCCAGTGCCTCGGGCTCGTCTATTTCCGGCGCGGCCGGTTTGCGTTTCGGCGTAAAGCCGGTCGCCCGCGCCGCATCGGCCCCGGCCTTGTATCCCCCCGCCAGACAGTCTTTTAAGGTAAACTGACCGGCAAGCGCCCCGGCAACCTCCAGTTTCTGCAGTGCTTTGCCGGGCAGGAAGCAGGCTTTTTCATCGTCATACTCCAGCTTGCCCTGCGACTGACTGAACAGATGCACGACCGGGCTCCAGCCGCCGGACATGGCGACGAGATCGCACTCTATCTCCCGCGCGGCAGAGGTATAGACTTTTGCGCCCTTCTGGATGGACCGGACTTCCACCGCGCGCACCCGCTTGCCGCCTTTCGTGCCAGTAATGGCATGACCTTCCAGAATCTCGATCCCCTGCTCGCGCGCCTGCTCCACAAGAGCGCCGCTAACACCGGTCCGGTAATCGATAATCGCCACCACCTCACCGCCTGCTGCTTTCAGGTCGAGCGCGGCGGCATAGGCGCTGTCGTTATTGGTGAACAGCACCATTTTCCGCCCCGGCAAGACGCCATAGCGGTTCACATAGGTGCCGATCGCCCCGGCGAGCATGATGCCCGGCCGGTCATTATCGGCGAAGACCAGCGGCCGTTCATGGGCGCCAGTCGCCAGCACCACATGGCCCGCGCGGACATGCCAGACGCGCTGGCGCACCTTGCCCTTGCGCTCAGATGCCGGCAAATGGTCGGTTTTCTGTTCCAGCACGCAGAGATAGTTGTGATCGTAATAGCCGAATGTCGTCGACCGCGACAGCAGGGTGACGTCCGGCATGGCGTTCAGTTCCTCAATCGCCGCCGCGATCCAGTCCGCCCCGTCCTTGGCGGCGATTTGGATATTCTGCGACAGCAGGCTGCCGCCGAACTCGCTCTGTTCATCCACCAGCAGGACCCGCGCCCCGGCCCGCCCGGCCGCCAAGGCCGCCATGAGGCCCGCAGGTCCGCCGCCGACGATCATCACATCCGTATGCAGATGCATATGATCATAGATATCCGGATCGCCCGACGTCGGCGCCTTGCCCCAGCCTGCCGCGCGGCGGATCACCGGCTCATAGAGTTTCATCCACATGGAGCGCGGCCACATGAAGGTCTTGTTATAGAACCCCGCCGTCATGATCTTGGCAAACAGGCCGTTGACCGCGCTGATATCGAAATTGACGCTCGGCCAGACATTCACGCTGCTCGCAGCCAGCCCGTCATAGAGCGATATCTGCGTTGCCCGGATATTCGGCTCGGTCGTCGCGCCCTCTCCAAGCTGGACCATGGAATTGGGCTCTTCCGCGCCCGTCGCGACAATGCCGCGGGGCCGGTGGTACTTGAAGCTGCGGCCGAGCAGGTGAACGCCATTGGCGAGCAAGGCGGAGGCCAGCGTATCGCCGTCAAATCCCGTATAGCTTACTCCGTTGAAGGTGAAACGAAGCGCCTTGCTCCGGTCGATACGACCGCCGGAGGCGGTGCGGAAACGGCCCGTCATGATTTGTCGCCCGCCGGGCTCGGCGCTGTGCCGCCCATCTCGTAGGACCCGACGATTTCATGGGTGACCGTATTGCGGATGACGTTGAACCAGCGGCGGCAGCCATGGGTGTGCAGCCAGCGTTCCGCAAAGTATCCCTTCGTGTTTTTCCGCATAAAGAGAAACTCCGCCCATGCCGTATCATCGAGGCTGTAGGAATCTTTCGGCCGCACGATATGCGCCTCTCCGCCGTAGCGGAATTCCGTTTCATGTCGCTTGCCGCACCAGGGGCATTCGATATTCAGCATTTCTTCCCCTCCTAATGTGCAACGCCGGCGGCGCCATGTTCATCGATGAGCGCCCCGCTCTCGAAGCGGGACAGGCTGAACGGCATGTTGAGGACATGTGGCGCGTCCTTTGCGAGCGTATGGGCGAAACACCAGCCCGACCCCGGCGTCGCCTTGAACCCGCCTGTGCCCCAGCCGCAATTGAAGTAAAGCCCTTCCACAGAGGTGCCGGAGAGGATCGGAGACGCGTCCGGGCAGGTATCGACAATACCGCCCCAGCTCCGCATCATGCGCACCCGGCTGAAAATCGGAAACAATTCCAGACAGGCGCCGAGCTGATGCTCGATCACATGGAAGCTGCCGCGCTGGGCGTAGGAATTGAAGCTGTCGATTCCGGCGCCCATCACCAGTTCGCCCTTGTCCGACTGGCTGACATATACATGCACCGCGCCCGACATGACAACGCAGTCGATGACCGGCTTGATCGGTTCAGAGACAAGCGCCTGGAGCGGATGGCTGGTAACCGGCAGGCGGATGCCCGCCATCTCTGCAATGACCGAGCTGTGCCCCGCCGCGACCACGCCGATTTTCTTCGTCGCGATGTCGCCCCGCGTGGTCTCCACACCGGTGACCTTGCCGCCTTCGCGCTTGATACCGGTCACCTCGCAATTCTGGATAATGTCGACGCCGAGCGCATCCGCCGCCCGCGCATAGCCCCAGGCGACGCTGTCATGCCGGGCAACGCCACCGCGCCGCTGCAAGGTTGCGCCCAGGACCGGGTGGCGCGCTTCCTTGGAGATATTGATGATCGGACAGAACGCCTTCACCCCGTCCGCATCCAGCCATTCCGCATCGACGCCGTTCAGGCGGTTCGCATTGACCCGGCGCACCCCTTCGCGGACATCGCCAAGACTATGGGCAAGGTTCATGACGCCGCGCTGGCTCAGCATGACGTTGTAGTTGATCTCCTGCGACAGCCCTTCCCAGAGCTGGAGGGATTTTTCGTAAATCGCGGCGCTTTCATCCCACAGGTAATTGGAGCGGACAATCGTCGTATTGCGCGCCGTGTTGCCGCCGCCGAGCCAGCCTTTTTCCAGCACGGCGATATTGCGCACCCCATGCTCTTTTGCAAGATAGTAAGCCGTTGCGAGCCCATGGCCGCCACCGCCGATAATGATCACCTCATATTCCGGCTTCGGCTCCGGGCTGCGCCATTGCTGCGGCCAGTTCTTATGGCTGCTCAACGCATTGCGCGCAATCGTGAAGATCGAATATTTCACCATCAAACTTCCTTGCTCGGTCCTGACTTTCGGGACCATGACAGTTTAACGACAGATATATCCGTCGCAAACGGTCATTTAGTAGAATATTCGCGACATTCCCCATAACCCGGCCGCAGTCCGCATGTTGGAGATTTTGTGTCGCATTATGAATAGCCCCAAAAAGGCCTGACAGCCACTGTGAGGGCTGGCGCTGAACAATAAATGGCAGCGGCCTTTCAGGGGGAGCACGGAGTAAAATGACAGACCAGCATACTAATCCCAAAAGCGATATTGAAATTGCACAGGCCGCCACGATGAAGCGGATTGCAGATGTTGCCAGCAACAGCCTCGGTATCGACAGCGATAACCTTGAGCCCTATGGTCATTACAAGGCTAAACTTTCCCTGGAATACATCAAGACCCTGAAGGACAGGCCGGACGGCAAGCTGATCCTTGTCACCGCCATGACCCCGACCCCGGCCGGCGAAGGCAAGACAACAACGACCGTTGGGCTGGGTGACGGGCTGAACCGCATCGGTAAGAAAACCATCATCTGTTTGCGTGAACCCTCTCTCGGTCCCTGTTTCGGGATGAAGGGCGGGGCTGCGGGTGGCGGCTATGCGCAAGTCGTGCCGATGACCGACATCAACCTGCATTTCACCGGGGACTTCCACGCCATCGGCGTTGCCAACAACCTGCTGGCAGCGATGGTGGACAACCATATCTACTGGGGCAATGAGCTTGGTCTGGATGAGCGGCGCATCATCTGGCGGCGCGTGATGGATATGAATGACCGGGCGCTGCGCAATATCGTCAACAGTCTGGGCGGCATCGCCGACGGCTTCCCGCGGGAGGATCATTTCGATATTACGGTGGCATCGGAAGTCATGGCGATCTTCTGCCTCGCCACCGATCTTGACGACCTCAAGCGCCGTCTTGGCAATATCATTGTCGGCTATACGCGGGAGAAGAAGCCGGTCTATGCCAAGGATCTGAATGCCCATGGGGCGATGACCGTGCTGCTGAAGGACGCGTTCCAGCCCAATCTTGTGCAGACGCTTGAGAACAATCCCGCCTTTATCCATGGCGGGCCGTTCGCCAATATCGCCCATGGCTGCAACTCCGTGCTGGCGACGAAAACGGCGCTGAAGCTGGCCGATTATGTGGTAACCGAAGCCGGGTTCGGTGCAGACCTTGGCGCCGAGAAGTTCCTCGATATCAAATGCCGCAAGGCCGGGCTGAAGCCGGAGATCGCCGTAGTGGTCGCCACCATCCGCGCCCTCAAGATGCATGGCGGCGTCGCGAAGGAGGATCTCAAGGCGGAGAATGTCAAGGCGGTCACGAAAGGCGGCGAGAATCTCGCCCGCCATGTCGAGAATCTGAAGAAATTCGGACTTCCCGTTGTCGTTGCCATCAATAAATTTTCCGCCGATACCCGGGCGGAAGTCGATCAGGTCCGGCAAATCTGCGCCGAACTCGGCGTCGATGCGATTGAATCGGATCACTGGGGCAATGGCGGCGCCGGTGCGGAAGAACTGGCCGAGGCTGTTGTTGCAAAGCTCGATCAGAATGGCGGCAACTATGCCCCGCTCTATGAAGACGAGATGCCACTCTGGGACAAGGTCCGGACCGTCGCCCAGAATCTCTACGGGGCGCAGGGCATTATCGCCGACAAAAAAGTCCGCGACCAGTTCAAGGAACTTCAGGACAGCGGTTTCGGCCATTATCCGGTCTGCATCGCCAAGACGCAGTACAGCTTCTCCACCGATCCCAACCTGAAAGGCGCGCCCAGCAACCATGTGGTGCCCATCCGGGAAATCCGGATCGCGAGCGGCGCGGAGTTTGTGGTCGCAGTCTGCGGCAATATTATGACGATGCCGGGCCTGCCGAGAGTCCCGGCGGCCAACGCCATCGATGTAAACGAAGAAGGCGATATCGTCGGGCTTTTCTAGCTTCCCGCTTAGTGCTTGAATGCAGCATTTTTGTGCGGACCGCCGCAAAAAAATGTTTGTCTTTTTTGCCATGTGAAGTAGCGTCACGCATTCAGGGATTTTTGCTGGAAGTCACAATTTGAACAGTAAAACGGATACCGGGGCAGCAAAATTCAGAATTGGCTTCTGTCTGCTGCCCGAATTCTCATCGCTTGCCTTTATTTCTGCCGTAGAACCGCTGCGACTGGCGAATCGCCTCAGCGGTGAGACGCTGTACAGCTGGGAATGCTTTTCGATTGACGGCAAACCGGCAGTCAGCTCGGCCGGAATCGAGTTTTCCGTGCAGGGCGCCATTACCGACATGCCCGCACTGCCGACGGTTTTCACCTGCGGCGGCATCAATATCCAGAACCATACCAGCCCACAGATACTATCCAACCTGCGGCGGTTGTCGTCTCACGGATCCAGCCTCGGCGCCATTTGCACCGGGTCCCATGTTCTGGCGAAGGCCGGGCTGCTGAAGGGCTACCGCTGCACCATTCACTGGGAGAATCTCTCCGGCTTCATCGAGGATTTCCCTGATCTCGACATCACCTCCGAGCTGTTCGAGATTGACCGCAACCGCTACACCTGCGCGGGCGGAACCGCCGCCCTTGACATGATGCTGAGCCTGATCGCCAAGCAGACGACGCAGGAACTGGCCCTCGCCGTCGCCGACCAGCTTATCTATCACCGTATTCGCGAGGGCACGGAACGTCAGCGCATGGAGCTTCGCGCCCGCCTCGGTATTTCGCACCCCAAACTGCTGGCGGCCATTGCCTGTATGGAAGATAACCTTGAGGAACCCCTAAGCTGCAGCGATCTTGCGACCAATGTCGGGCTGTCGACCCGGCAATTGGAACGGCTTTTCCAGAAATACCTCGACCACTCGCCGACGCGCTATTATCTCGGTCTCCGGCTCGATCGCGCGCGCTACCTTCTGACCCAGACCAGCCTGCCGATTATCGAGGTGGCGCTTGCCTGCGGGTTTGTCTCGGCGTCGCATTTCTCGAAATGCCATCGGGAGCATTTTGGCCGCACCCCGAGTGACGAGCGGCGCATCCGTCACTGATCTTATGCGCGGCGCCTCCGGCGGCGGCCGCCCTCCCCGCCGCCATCCGACAGAACCTTGGGCGCCGGCAGCTTGACCGCTTTTGCCAGATTGGGATAACCCGCCGTCTTGTGCGGTATGGCCATGGCTTCGACGAAATACTGCTGGAACTTCGGCTCCACCGCCGTTTCGACCTTCTCGACCGTTTTTACCAGCTCCTCGATCTCGTCACGGGCCGCATTGTTGAGAAGCGCAATCCGCGCGCCGACGCCCGCCGCATTGCCAACGGCCTGAACATCCTCCAGGGCGCAATCGGGAATCATGCCGAGAATCATCGCATATTTGGTGTCGATATGGCTGCCGAAGGCGCCGGTAAGCTGGATACGGTCTACCGCTTCCAGCCCAAGCCGGTCCATCAGCAGTTTCGCCCCGGCATAGAGTGCGGCCTTGGCCAGCTGGATCGCCCGGACATCTGTCTGGTAAATCTTGATCTCGCTCTCACCGTCGCGAATAACGTAAGAGTAGGTCCGGCCATCGGCGACAATCCGCGAGCTTTTTGCCGCCATCGCGCCGTCAATCACCCCATCGGAACTCAAAATGCCCGCAAGATACATCTCGGCGATCACCTCGATGATACCGGAGCCGCAGATGCCGGTAATGCCGGATTTCTTCGTTGCCGCCTCAAACCCCTCTTCGTCGGACCAGAGGTCGGAGCCGATCACCTTGTAGCGCGGCTCCAGCGTCTCGGGATCAATCCGAACCCGCTCGATCGCGCCCGCCGCCGCCCGCTGACCGCAGGAAATCTGCGCGCCCTCAAATGCCGGACCTGTCGGGGACGAGGCCGCGAGCAGCCGCTCGTTATTGCCAAGAACAATTTCCGCATTGGTGCCGACATCAATGATCAGGGTCATCTGTTCCTGCAAGTGCGGTGCTTCGGACAGGATAACCGCCGCCGTATCCGCCCCGACATGTCCGGCGATGCAGGGCAGGAAATAGGCGCGGCAATCGGGGTTGGAGATCATGCCGACCTCGCTCGCCCAGACAATCATCCCTGAATTGGTTGTCAGCGCGAAGGGCGCACCGCCGAGCTCCGTCGGATCGATCCCGAGCAGCAGATGATGCATGATCGGATTACCGACGAATACCGCGTTCAGGATATCATCCGGATCGACCTCCGCCTTTGCCGTCACTTCCCCGATCAGGTCATTGATGCCACCGCGCACCGCCTCGGTCAGCAGCAACTCTCCGCCCGGATTCATCATCACATAGGACACCCGGCTCATCAGATCCTCGCCGTAACGGATCTGCGGGTTCATCATGCCCGACGACGCAATGACCGCGCCGGTCGACAGATCGCACAGATGCATGGCGATGGTCGTTGAACCGACATCAACCGCAATGCCATAGGCCTGGTTATTGAAACCGGGCCAGATTTTCGTGATCCGGGTGCCGCGATGCACCGCCACGGTAACATTCCAGTTGCCAGCCCTCAGCGTCTTTTGCAATGCCTGCAAAGTGCGAAGGTCGCATTCGAGATTATCAAGGCCCCATTGCTGTTTCAGCGCATAGCAGAGCCGCTCGAAATCGCCGGTGGGATTATGCATGTCCGGTTCCAGCACCTGCACGAAATGCAGGCGGATCGCCGGGTCCATCTCGATCTTGCGGTCATCCGCCTGCTTGACGACGACCTGCTTGTGAACCTGGCTGGTCGCGGGCACATCGATCACGACATCGCCGTGCAGCAGCGATTGACAGCTGAGCCGGCGGCCGTCCTTCAGCGGGCGGCGGTCCTTGTATTTCTGCTCGACCTCGTTAAACGGTGACAGCGACCCTTCCTCGCTGACCACCCCGTGTTTGGAGAATTTGCCAACGGTGACATCCACCTGGCAGCGCCCGCAGATACCGCGCCCGCCACACACGCTGTCAATATCGACACCCAGAACACGAGCCGCCTCCAGCACCGGCGTGCCATCCGGAAAGCGTCCCCGTTTACCGGACGGCATGAAGGCGACCAGATGCGCCTTTTCCTGTTTCAGAAAACGATCAGGCATTGCGTCTGCGGCGGCGGCTGGCACGGCGCGCCTCATCGCTGCCCTCGGCGGCCGGTTCACGGAAGGTCTTGATCCAGTTGACACAGTTCGGATCATGGCCCATGACCACATTGGCGCCCTTGACGGCGGCCATTTCGGGTTCATGCAGCGGGTTGGTAATGGCAGAGGTCATACCGGCTCCGATCGCCATGGAGAGAAAGGCCGCATTCATACCATGACGGTTGGGAAGGCCGAAGCTGAAGTTAGAGGCACCGCAGGTGGTGTTGACCTTCAACTCCTCGCGCAGGCGGCGCACCAGGGTCATCACCTGCCGCCCTGCGTCATTGAGTGCGCCAACCGGCATGACCAGCGGGTCGACCACGACATCGGCCGGTGAAATGCCGTAATCCTGCGCCCGTTCGACAATCTTCTTCGCCACCTCGAACCGGACGTTCGGGTCTTCGGAAATACCGCTTTCGTCGTTGGAAATGGCGACAACGGCCGCCCCGTGCTTCTTGACCAGCGGCAGCACGGTTTCCAGCCGGTCTTCCTCACCGGTCACGGAGTTGACGAGGGCCTTGCCCTGATAGACGGAAAGCCCGGATTCAAGGGCTGCGACGATGGAACTGTCGATGGAGAGCGGCACATCTGTCAGGCTCTGGACCAGCTTGACAGTCTCGGCGAGGATGCGCGGCTCATCGGCGAGCGGGATACCGGCATTCACGTCCAGCATATGGGCGCCCGCCGCCACCTGCGCGAGAGCATCGGATTCGACCCGGCTGTAATCGCCGTTCTTCATCTCCTCGGCCAGCAGTTTCCGCCCCGTCGGGTTGATCCGCTCCCCGATAATTACGAAAGGTCGATCGAACCCGATGATAACTTCCTTGGTCGCGGAGGAAATGAGGGTGTCAGTCATATTGCCATACCTTGAATACGGGGCTTTCGCCGGTTGTTACTTCAATTTTATTAAACGGTCCAGAGGCCTTTTCTCTTGCTCAGGACCGACTTACTGTTCCTCAGAAACGGCAGCGACCACTTCTGCCGGATCGATGGGCGTATTGATCTGTTCGCGGACGGTTTCAACGGCATCGGTGACCGCCTCGAAATCGGGGTTGCTCTCGCGCTTCCAGGGCTTGCGGTCCTTGAGAACGCCGGACTCATAGACAATCTCCGCCACCAGCTCCTCCTGCCGGTAGGCCATTACATGGGCGCCAGAAACCCCTTTCATTTCATGCACCTGCTGAAGCATCTCGATGCAGATTTTCTTGCCTTCGAGCTTCTGGTCCTCGGCGCTTTCCAGACGGTCGATGATGGCGTCGGGAATATGAATGCCGGGTACATTGCTGCGGATCCATTTCGCCGCACGGGCAGAGGCCAGCGGACCGACGCCGATCATGATGAAGCATTTTTCATCCAGCCCCATGTCGCGCACCTGCTCCATATACCGTTCCAGCATCGGGATATCGAAACAATATTGCGACTGCACGAACTGCGCCCCGGCATCGATTTTCTTGGCAAGGCGATAGGGCCGGAAATCATAGGGCGGCGCGAAGGGATTGATGGCCGCGCCCAGAAATACCTGCGGCGGAAAGGTGATCTTGCGGCCCGACAGGAACCGCCCCTCATCGCGCATCTGGCGGATCGTCCGGAGCAAGGACATGCAATCGAGATCGAACACCGGCTTGGCGCCCGGCTGATCCCCTGCCTGCACCCCGTCGCCGGTGAGGCAGAGGATATTGTTCACCCCCATGGCGGCGGCGCCGAGCACATTCCCCTGAATGGCGATGCGGTTATGATCGCGGCAGGAAATCTGCATGATCGGCGAATAGCCGACCCGGGTCAGCAAGGCACAGATACTAACCGACGACATATGGCAGTTGGCGCCCGATCCGTCGGTCGCGTTGATACCGTCGACCCAGCCATCGAAAATGGCGCCGCGCTCGAACACCTCGTTCGGATCGGCGCTGTCCGGCGGGTTAAGCTCGGCGGTGACGGCGAATTCCCCGGCACGCAGGACCCGCTCCAGCCGCCCGCGGGAGGTATGGCCCGGCAACGGCGGCAGCGGGGCGCTGATATCTTCGGACGCGCTGGCGGTCATAAGCCGGCTCCTTCCTTGAGGGCTGCCTGTTCCTCTGCAGATTTGGCGGTAGCCCGGAGCCAGGCGGAGGAACCGCGCCAGGAATGATCCACCGGCGGCTGAACCTGCAGGATATTATCTCCTGCCTGCATGTTCCGGCTGCCTTTCCAGGCCTGCACCCAGACACAGGGCATATCCGGTTCCACCTCGCAATTGCCGTTCGCCCGCACACCACCGCAGGGGCCGTTGCGCAGGGATTTGGGGCAGTTCATCGGGCAGGACATACCGGTATCGCTGAGCACGCATTGCCCGCACATCCGGCAATCAAACAGGAAGCTTTTGACCGTCTTCTCGACGACAACAACCGGCTTTTCAACCCGGCGATAGCCGATAGCCTTCCAGACGGGATGCAATTTGAGGAACACCGCCGCCAGCATCTGGTAGATGCGCTCCAGTCCGCGCGAATGGCGGACCGACCATTGCCGCACCGTGTAAAAGGCGCTTGTCCGGGTGATGGGGTTCGTATCAGACGCCTGATAGGCGGATTTTGCCATCTATACCCCCTCCCGTCCGCCGCTGACGACGAGACTGCGCAGCCGCGTCGCATCATAGGCGGTTTCAATCTCGAAGGCCCGCGCCGCCGCGACGGCCTCGATGTCGCCCTCCACGGTCTCGGCCTCGCCGCGCCGCCAGCCGTCGAGATAGGCATCGCTCTCATGCGCCTTGTCGCGCATCGCGGCAACGTCGATGGCCTCCTGAAACCGGTCGGAGAGCATGATTTTCGCATTGCTCCGGCCCTGCTTGACGACAATCTGCGAGGGAATGTCCCGCCAGTATAGAATGCTGAGCTGTGCCAAGATGTCTCCTAACCTGCTTTGCGCGTGAGAAAGTCCTGAAGACCCGTGAGGCCGGTAAAGCGGTATTCGTAGGCAAGCGACAGCCGTTCCGCCGCCGCCTTCGCCTTTTCCTGCAATGCCGGGTCTTCCTGTTGCGATATGTACACAAGCCGTGTGTAGTTGCCGAAATAGAGCGGCAGAAGTTCCGGGTGCCTGTCGATACCGAGCCCCTCGATCGTCAGCTTCTCGAAATGCCGGGCGAGGAAATCGGTGAGATAGAAGGTGCCGACCTCTGCCTCCTGCAGGGCATCGAAAACCGCCGTGCCGGTGAAGAATTCATAGCAATGGGCGCCCGCGATCCGCTCGACCCCCTCTTCCGTCAGCACTTTGTCGAGCTGACCACCGGTCCCGCAGTCGCCATAAAGCGCGAGGATGGTTTCAAAACGGTCGCGGTTGTCCCGGATCTTGCGGCGCATCTCCTCCGGGATCAACGCGGGCCGGTTGTGCAGCTTGGCGGGCAGGCAAGTCACCTCGATATGGTCCCAGCCGTTGGCACGGATCACAGCGAGCGTTTCCTCGGCCAGCGCACCGCAGGCAATCAGAAGCGTTTTTTCCAGCGCAATTGTCATATCACGCTCCCCGCTGTGACCGGTCAGGCCGCGCGTCGTTCCGCGACCATTTTCTGGGCGATCTCCACTGTCATCGCGGCATCCCGCCCGTAGGCATCGGCACCGACGCTGTCGGCGAACTCCTCATTGAGCGGCGCGCCGCCGACCATTACGATGTAATCGTCGCGGATGCCCTTTTCCTTCATGGTGTCGATAACGACCTTCATGTAGGGCATGGTGGTGGTGAGCAGCGCCGACATGCCGATGATATCCGGCTTATGTTCTTCCAGCGCCTCGAGATATTTTTCGACCGGGTTGTTGATACCGAGGTCGATCACCTCGAACCCGGCGCCCTCCATCATCATGATGACGAGGTTCTTGCCGATGTCGTGAATATCGCCCTTTACGGTGCCGATGACCATCTTGCCGGCCTTCGGTGCGTCCGTCTCCGCGAGCAGCGGCTTCAGGATCGCCATGCCCGCCTTCATCGAGTTTGCCGCCAGCAGAACTTCCGGCACGAACAGGATGCCATCGCGGAAATCGATCCCGACAATGCGCATGCCCTCGACCAGCGCATCGGTCAAAACCCTGTAGGGCTCCCATCCGCGTTCCAGCAGGATATTCACCCCTTCGCAAATTTCGTCCGCCAGTCCGTCGTATAGATCATCATGCATCTGTTCGACGAGTTCGCCGTCATCCAGGGCCGAGAGATCAATATCTTCTTCTTCCATCGAATGCTCCACTGACTAATAAAATAAACGAAGCTATGTCGTAAAAGTGTCATATAGGCGGGGCCTGAAAACTATCCCCGTCCAGACATCGAATAATTTTCCTGCGACACTTTTGACGAATTTAAAACAGGGTCCGGTAATTTCAGGCTCTCAACCGTTCATTTTCGGGATCGAAAATCGATTCTTCGATGACGGTTGCGGGATAGCGCGTCCCCAGGATTTCAATCTCCAGCTTGGTGCCGATCGCCTCATTTCCGGCCTTGATATAGCCCTGTGCAAGGCTCTTTTCGACGAAGTGGCCATAGGCCCCCGCGGTCGCGCGGCCCACCATATTACCCGTCATGTCATAGAGCGGTTCATTGCCCAGCGGGTCGGCATCCTTGATGTCATGCACTTCCAGACAGACAAAGGATTGCGGCACGCCCTCCTCCTTCTGTTTGATCAGCGCCTCCCGGCCGATGAAATCGCCTTTGTCGAGATGAACGAAGCGTTCCAGCCCGGCCTCGAACACCGTATATTCACGGGTCAGGTCCTGCCCCCACATGCGGTAGTTCTTCTCCATGCGCAGGCTGTCCATGGCGCGCATGCCGCACATCCCAAGGCCGAATTCCTCCCCCGCCTTGACGATCGCGTCATAGATATGGTTCTGGTATTCGATCGGGTGATGCAGCTCCCAGCCGAGATCACCGACAAAATTCACGCGAAGCGCCCGGCAGGGCGCCAGGCCGACCGTGATATGCTGGCCCGTCAGCCATTTGAAGCCGTTGTTGGAAAGGTCCGCATCGGTAATCTTGCGCAGGATATCCCGCGATTTCGGACCCGCCAGCACCAGCACGCCATGCGCCGTGGTGACATTGTCCAGCCTGACGGAGCCATCACCCGGCAGGTTCTTCAGCAGATAATCATGGTCGAAGCGTTCCGCCGCGCCGGAACTGACGAGATAGAACTGCTCCGGCCCGTCGCGCATGATGGTAAATTCGGAGCGGATCCCGCCCCGCTTGTTGAGCACATGGGAGAGGTTGATGCGGCCGATCCCCTTCGGCAGCTTGCGACAGACGAGTCGGTCGAGATAGGCTTCGGCCCCCGGTCCCGACACCTCGAATTTCGAGAAGCTGGTGATATCGATCAGCCCGGCATTTTCGCGCATGTTCTTCACTTCATTGCCGACATGCTCGAAATAGTTGGACCGGCGGAAGCTCCACTGATCCTTCGGCTCCACCCCTTCCGGCGCGAACCAGTTGGGCCGCTCCCATCCATATCTCTGGCCGAAGACAGCGCCGCGGGCGGCCATCCGGTCGTGACAGGGGGACATCTTCAGGGGACGGCCCGCCGGGCGTTCCTCATCCGGGTAATGGATGACGAAGACATGCTCATAGCATTCTTCATTCTTGATCTTCGTATAGGGCTTGGTGGCATAGGCACCGAACCGGCGCGGATCGACGTCCATCATATCGATGCCGGGCTCGCCCTCGGTGATCCATTCAGCGAGCTGCCAGCCGGAACCGCCGGCCGCCGTCACGCCAAAGCTGTGCCCTTCATTCATCCAGAAATTCTTGAGACCCCATGCCGGGCCGATCATCGGGCTGCCGTCCGGCGTATAGGCAATGGGCCCGTTGACGATATCCTTGATGCCCGCATCGGCGAAGGTCGGCACGCGCGCAATGGCCGCTTCCACATGCGGCATCAGGCGCTCCAGGTCGCCGGGGAACAGGTCCTGCCCGAAAGTCTCCGGGACGCCATCGACAAAGCAGGCGGGCGCGCCTTTCTCATAGGGGCCGAGGATATAGCCCTGCCGTTCTTCCCGGAGGTAATAGGAGGCGTCGCTCTCGCGCAGCACCGCCATTTCGGGCAGGCCCGCCTTCTTGCGCGCGACCAGTTCCGGGACTTCGTCTGTAACGATATATTGATGCTCCACCGGGATCACCGGAATATCGAGGCCTACCATGGACAGCGTCTGCCGCGCATAGTTACCGGTGCAGCTCACCACATGCTCGGCGGTGATGTCGCCCTTGTTGGTGCGGATCAGCCATTCGCCGTTCTTCTGTTGCTCTATCGAGAGGACTTCCGTGTGGCGGTTGATCTCCGCGCCGCCGTTCCGTGCCCCGATGGCCATGGCGTTGGTCACGTCCACCGGCGCGATATGGCCGTCATCCGGATGGTAGAGCGCGCCGACCAGCCCGTCGACATCGGCAAGGGGCCAGAGTTCCTTGACCTCTTTCGGGGTGATGATCTCATAGGGCACACCGATGGTATTCGCCGTCCCACAATATTTTAGATATTCATCCATGCGTTCCTTGTTAGTCGCCAGACGGAGGTTGCCGGTCACATGGAAGCTGACATTCTGGCCGGTCTCGGCCTCCAGCCTTTTGTAGAGATCAACACTGTATTTATGGATCTGTCCGACGGCATAGCTCATGTTGAAGAGCGGAAGCAGGCCCGCCGCATGCCAGGTCGATCCGGCCGTCAGCTCCGTCCGTTCCAGCAGGACCACATCGGACCAGCCCTTCTTGGTCAGATGGTAAAGCGTGCTGACTCCGACGACGCCACCGCCAATGACTACTACCCGCGCATGTGATTTCATTCTACCATCCCCTTTGCCCTGTGCCCTGACACCAGGCGTCAATGCTTCGATGGATTACCGTGGCGATTACGACCGGGAATCGCTAACCGATCTCCGACGCTCGCTGTCCCTTTCCCGCCATGGAAATCTTTGCCTTCGGATGACATGAAAAAATGTTCTGAATTCGTCAGAGAACGCCGCAAAAAGACGCGCCTTGGCTAGTCCCCCATGCAATTTTGGATTTAATGAAATCGAAAGACGCGCTTTCGTCTGGTGAGTGAAGCTGGAGGGTTATCATGAGTGCAACAACATCCCGGAGCGGCCGCAGGGGGCGCGATGCCCGCCGCGAAGCAAGAGCAAGCAACGCCAGCCGCCATATCCCCTATATCAGCCGCAATATTCCCGTCACCAATCTGGTCAGTGACGAGGCGCTTGAGATCATCGAGGCCAACGCCGAAACCATACTTGAGGAAATCGGCCTTGATTTCCGCGACGATCCTGAATCGCTTGAGCTCTGGAAGTCGGTTGGCGCCGATGTGCAGGGAGAACGGGTGCATTTCCCGAAAGGCCTCTGCCGCCAGCTGCTCGCGACCGCCCCGGCCGAGTTCACCCAATATGCGCGCAATTCGGCGAACAATGTCCAGATTGGCGGAAATAATACGGTATTCGCGCCGGTCTATGGCCCGCCCTTCGTGCATGACCTCGACAAGGGCCGCCGTTATGGCACGCTCAAGGATTTCGAGAATTTCGTGAAGCTCGCCTATATGGCGCCCGCCATGCATCATTCCGGCGGCACCGTCTGCGAGCCGGTCGACCTGCCCGTCAACAAGCGGCATTTCGACATGGTCTACAGCCACATCAAATACTCCGACAAGCCTTTCATGGGCTCGGTCACCGCGCCGGAACGGGCCCAGGACAGCGTCGATATGGCCTCCCTCGTCTTCGGGGAAGAGTTCGTGCAGAATAACTGCGTGATGCTGAACCTGATCAACGCCAATTCCCCCATGACCTTCGATGCGACCATGCTGGGAGCGCTCAAGACCTATGCGGCGAACAATCAGGCCTGCGTCGTCTCTCCCTTTATCCTCTCCGGCGCGATGAGCCCGGTTTCGGGCGCCGGCACCCTGTCGCAGCTTTTGGCCGAGGCGATGGCGGGCTGTGCGCTGACGCAGATCATCAAGCCGGGTACACCGGTGATTTTCGGCACCTTCGTCAGTTCCATCTCCATGCAGTCCGGCGCGCCGACCTTTGGCACCCCGGAAAGCAGCCTCGTCTTGAACGGCGCGGCGGAGCTTTCGCGGCGGTTGAACCTGCCGTTCCGCTCCGGCGGCTCCTTCACGGCCTCGAAACTGCCGGATGCGCAGGCCGCCTATGAAAGTGCGCAGACCCTGCTGATGACGCTTCTGTCCGGGGTCAACTTCTCGCTCCATGCGGCGGGTTGGCTGGAGGGCGGGCTCTGTTCTTCTTACGAAAAATTCGTGATGGACGCCGATCAATGCGCGATGATGGAAGTGCTGGCCCGTGGCATCGATGTTTCCGAGAACGGTCAGGCCATGGACGCCGTGCGCGAGGTCGGCCCGGGCGGCCATTTCCTCGGCTGCGCCCATACCCAGGCCAATTTCGAGGATGCCTTCTACCGCTCCCGCGTTGCCGATAATAATTCGGTCGAGCAATGGCAGGCGGACGGCGGCAAGGACACCGCAACGCGCGCCAACGCCATCTGGAAGCAGATGCTGCGGGATTATCAGGCCCCGGCCCTTGATGAAGGGATTGACGAGGCGCTTAAGGATTTCATGGCGAAGCGGAAAAGCTCCTTCCCTGATTCCAACACCTGAGGCAGCACGCTAGCGGTCGGCGGTAAAGGTTCCCCCGAAAGCGAAACGGCTGCCTGGGTGGAACAGCCGGACTGTCGTGATCATATCCTCACCGATGAAGGTATGCCGCTCCAGCGTCAGCACGGCCTCCCCCTCCTGCAGGCGCAGGAGCCGCCGTTGCTCCGCTGTCGGCATATCAGCGCTGATGCGATGATCGGCGCGGCTGTAGGGGGTGGTCCGGATCAGAAACCCGCTCGGCGTCTCGATTGAAAAATCATGCCGGATGAACTCCGGCACGAGCGCCGGGCTGACATAGCGATCCTCAAGCTGAAGCGGCACCCCATTCTCCGAATGCAGCATCAGGCAGTGAAAGAGGCTCACTTCCTTGTGCGCCATCAGCCTTGCGACATGGCTCGGGACCGGCACCTCCTCAAGGCGGAGCAGCTCGGCGCTATGGCTGTTTCCCCGGCTGGCGATATCATCGGCGATATTACGGATTTCTAGAAGACCCGATTCCAGCTTGCGCGGCCCGACGAAGGTGCCCGACCCCTGCCGCCGGACAAGCACACCTTCCTGCGTCAGTTCCCGAAGCGCGCGGTTGATCGTCATGCGGGAGGCATCGAGTTCGGCCACCAGGGCATGCTCCGTCGGGACCCGGTCGCCCGCCTGCCAGTCCCCGTTTTGTATCCGCTGCAAAATCAATTCCTTGATCTGCTGATAGAGCGGCGCGGCGCGGTTCATCTTCAAATCACTGATATTGTTCATGTAACTGCCTGGCCCTGACTTTTACTCATTACGTTCCGCGCTTTTCCGGAGACGGCCCCGCCCCACGCCACAAAAAGGTCAGAAAAAAATGCTTGATCATAGGGGCGAGTCTATCATAATAATTTGTATATACAAATTTAAAATGAAGGGCAGGCAAAGATGGCGACGAGAACATGCGATACGCTTTTCATCAACGCCCGGCTGGCGACCATGACGCCGGGAGGCGAGCCATACGGGGTGGCGGATGCCGACGCCCTCGCCCTGACCGGAGACAAGATCAGCGCCATCGGACAGGCCGGAGAATTCTCAGGCGATGCCGCGTCTGTCATCGACCTCGAAGGCCGCTGGATCACTCCCGGCCTGATCGATTGCCATACCCATCTGGTCCATGCGGGCAACCGCGCGCAGGAATTCGAAATGGGGCTGAACGGCGCGACCTATGAGGAGATTGCGACGAAGGGAGGCGGCATCCTGTCCACAGTCCGCGCCACCCGGGAGGCGAGCGAGAGCGACCTCGCCGCCGAGAGCCAGCCGCGCCTGCAGGCGATGATGGATGCGGGTGTCACCACGGTGGAGATTAAATCCGGCTATGGCCTCGATCTGGAGTCGGAAATGAAGATGCTGGAGGTGGCAAGGCAGCTCGGCGAGATCAATCCGGTCCGTGTCCTCAAAACCTTCCTCGGTGCCCATGCCCTTCCTGAAGAGTTCTCCGGCGACAGCGACGGTTATATGCTGAAGGTAATCAAGGAGATGCTGCCGACAATTCATGCGTTGGGTCTGGTCGATGCGGTCGATGCCTTTTGCGAGAAGATCGCCTTCTCGGAAGAACAGGTGCGGCAGCTTTTTAAAGTGGCTGACCGGCTGGGGGTGCCGATAAAACTTCACGCCGAGCAGCTCAGCAACCAGCATGGCGCCGAACTCGCCGCGCATTTCAAGGCGCTGTCCGCCGATCATCTGGAGTATATCGACGAACAGGGCGTGAAGGAGATGGCGAAAGCGGGCACCGTCGCCGTCATCCTGCCGGGCGCGTTCTATTATCTCCGCGAGACGCAAAAACCACCGATCCAGCTGTTCCGCGACCATGGCGTACCGATGGCACTCGCCACCGACTGCAACCCCGGCTCCTCGCCGACAACGAACCCGCAGCTGATGATGAACATGGCTGCCGTTCTGTTCCGCATGACACCGGAAGAGGCGCTGGCGGGCTTTACCCGGAATGCTGCGGCAGCGCTCGGTCTTGACAAGAAGGTCGGCACGCTGGAGGTCGGCAAGCAAGCGGATCTCGCCATCTGGGAGATCGATCATCCTTCAGAACTTACACAAGCTATCGGCTCTAACCCGCTCTATTCACGATATTTTGGAGGTCATTCATGACTATCGAGCCGAAAAATCTCGTCCTCTCCCCTGGTCATCTCACCTTGGATGAACTGCGCCTGATTTATCAGGGGGAACGCCACCTGACCCTCGATCCGGCCTGCCGCGATACGGTAGCGGAAGGGGCTGCGGCCGTTCAGAAAATCGTCGATGAGAACCGCACGGTCTATGGCATCAATACCGGCTTCGGCCGGCTCGCGCAGGAGGTGATCCCAAAAGACAAGCTGGAAGCGCTGCAGAAGAACCTCGTCCTCTCCCATTCCACCGGGACAGGCCCGCTGCTGAAGGATGACATCGTCCGGCTCCTCATGGCGATGAAGGCAGCTAGCCTCGCGCGCGGCTTTTCCGGCGTGCGCATGGCCGTGATCGATGCCCTGATGGCCTTTCTGGAGCATAAAATCTATCCCTGTATCCCGGCGAAAGGCTCCGTCGGCGCCTCCGGTGATCTTGCGCCCCTCGCCCATATGACCGCCGCGCTGATGGGCATCGGCAATGTCCGTTTCGATGGCGAGATCGTCCCCGCCGAGGCGACACTGAAGGCGCTCAAGATCACGCCGCTCACCCTCGGCCCCAAGGAAGGACTCGCGCTGCTCAACGGCACGCAGGTCTCGACCGCGCTGGCCCTTGCCGGCCTGTTCGAGGCGGAAAAATTGCTGGCCGCCGCGACGCTCGCTGGCAGCCTGTCCCTCGATGCCGCGAAAGGCACCGACGCCCCCTTCGATACCCGCATTCATGCGGCGCGCGGCCAGATCGGCCAAATGGAAATGGCAGCAAGTTACCGTGCGCTGATCGAGGGAAGCGAAATCCGCAAGTCCCATGAGGACTGCGAGAAGGTGCAGGACCCATACTGCCTGCGCTGTCAGCCGCAGGTGATGGGTGCCTGCCTCGACCAGATGCGTCATGCGGCGAAGGTCCTGATCATCGAGGCGAACTCTGTCTCCGATAATCCGCTGGTCTTTGTCGAAACCGGCGAGGTTATCTCCGGCGGCAATTTCCATGCCGAGCCGGTGGCCCTTGTCGCCGATAATCTCGCGCTCGCCATTGCCGAAATCGGCTCCATGTCGGAACGGCGCATCGCCATGCTGGTTGATACCTCCATCAGCGGCCTGCCCGCCTTCCTGGTGACAAGCGCCGGGATCAATTCCGGCTTCATGATCGCCCATGTGACGGCGGCCGCACTTGCGAGCGAGAACAAGCAGCAGGCCTATCCCGCCTCCGTCGACAGCATCCCGACCTCCGCCAATCAGGAGGATCATGTCAGCATGGCGACCCATGGCGCGCGGCGGCTCCTCCGCATGGCGGAGAATACGGCGGCCATTGTCGGGATCGAACTGCTCGCATCCACGCAGGGAATCGAGCTGCGGGCGCCGCTTCAGACCTCGGCTCCGCTCGAAAGGCTGCATGCGGAAATTCGAAAGATCGCCGAACCTTATAAGGAAGACCGCTTCTTCGCGCCGGATATCGAGGCGGCGAAAAAGCTGGTGATGAGCGGCGCATTGGCAGCGCAGTTCGCGGACTTTCTACCCGATACTTTGGAGAGTTAGAATGCAAGGCGAAGTTTTTACTTTAAGCAGGGGGTCATCCCCCCTCCTCCTCAGCCAGCCGCATGTCGGGCTGGAAATCCCGGCCTCTATCGAGCGCCGCCTGACGGACGCCGCAAAGGCCCGCCCCGATACGGATTGGCATATCGACCGGCTTTACCGGGACATCGCGGAGGAGCTGGGCGCAACCGTGGTCACCGCGAAATATTCCCGCTATGTGATCGACCTCAACCGCGATCCGGACGGGGCCTCCCTCTATCCGGGCCAGAGCGTCACGGAACTCTGCCCGACGACGTTATTTGATGATCAGAAGCTGTACCTCGACGGGCTGGAACCGGATGAGGAGGAAGTCGAGACGCGGCGCGGCGTCTTCTGGCAGCCCTATCATGATGTGCTGGCGGAGGAGATCGAGCGGATCAAGGCACAGCATGGCTATGTGCTACTCTATGACTGCCATTCCATCCGCTCCGTCCTGCCGCGCTTTTTTGAGGGCCGCCTGCCAACACTCAACCTTGGCACCGGCGATGGCCGTTCCCTCGATCCGGCGCTTGAAAGGACGGTCGAAGAAATCGCCGCCGCCTCCCCCTACAGCCATGCGCTCAATGGCCGGTTCAAGGGCGGCTACATCACCCGCCATTACGGCGATCCGGCGAATAATGTCCATGCGCTGCAGATGGAACTCGCACAGGATGATTACATGCTGGAGGAAGCGCCCTTCTCTTACCTGCCGGAGAAGGCCGCCGCGCTTCAGCCGACCCTCAAACAGATACTGGATGCCATGCTCGACTTCGGGCGGCGGAACATCGTTGCATAAAGGAACGCCACAATGATGAACAGACGAGACAACAGCCGCGTAATCAAGGCCCCGACAGGCTCGGAACTTTCCTGCAAGAGCTGGCTGACCGAAGCGCCGCTCCGGATGCTGATGAACAATCTCGATCCGGATGTGGCGGAGAACCCGGCGGAGTTGGTCGTCTATGGCGGCATCGGCCGGGCGGCGCGCAACTGGGACTGCTTTGATCAGATCCAGCGGTCCTTACGTGATCTCAACGCGGACGAAACCCTGCTTGTCCAGTCCGGCAAGGCCGTCGGCATCTTCAAGACCCATGAGAACGCGCCGCGGGTGCTCATCGCCAACTCCAACCTGGTGCCGCATTGGGCCAACTGGGATCATTTTAACGAGCTCGATAAGAAGGGCCTGATGATGTATGGCCAGATGACGGCGGGTTCCTGGATCTATATCGGCAGTCAGGGCATTGTGCAGGGCACCTATGAGACCTTCGCTGAAGCCGGACGCCAGCATTTCGGCGGCGATTATTCCGGCAAATGGATATTGACCGGCGGACTTGGCGGCATGGGCGGGGCGCAGCCGCTCGCGGCCACCATGGCCGGCGCCTCCATACTGGCCGTGGAATGCCGGCCGAGTAGCATCGATTTCCGCCTGCGCTCGGGCTATCTCGATGAGAAGGCGGAAAGCCTGCCCGAAGCCCTCGCCATCATCCGCGATGCCTGCGAGCGGAACAAGCCCGTCTCTGTCGGTCTGCTCGGCAATGCCGCCGATATTTTCCCCGAAATTCTGGAGGGTGAGATGCTCCCCGATCTCGTGACCGACCAGACCTCCGCCCATGATCCGGTGAACGGCTATCTGCCGCAGGGCTGGACGCTGGATCAATGGGAGCAGATGCGCGAGAATGATCCGAAATCCGTTGAGATCGCGGCGCGGAAATCCATGGCGGTGCAGGTGCAGGCCATGCTCGATTTCCAGGCGCGCGGCATCCCGACCGTCGATTACGGCAACAACATCCGTCAGGTCGCGCTGGAAGAAGGGGTCGACAGCGCCTTCAACTTCCCGGGCTTCGTGCCCGCCTATATCCGCCCCCTCTTCTGCCGGGGCATCGGGCCGTTCCGCTGGGCGGCACTCTCGGGCGATCCGGAAGACATCTTCAAGACGGATGCGAAGGTGAAGGAGCTTATCCCCGATGATGCGCATCTTCACAACTGGCTCGATATGGCGAGGGAGCGGATCAAGTTTCAGGGGTTGCCGTCGCGCATCTGCTGGGTGGGCCTGGGTCAGCGCCATCGCCTCGGCCTTGCCTTTAATGAAATGGTGCGCACCGGCGAGCTGTCCGCCCCCGTTGTGATCGGCCGCGATCATCTGGATTCAGGATCGGTCGCCAGCCCGAACCGGGAGACGGAGGGGATGAAGGACGGATCGGATGCCATCTCCGACTGGCCGCTCCTCAATGCACTGCTCAATACCGCGAGCGGGGCGACCTGGGTCAGCTTGCATCATGGTGGCGGGGTCGGCATGGGATTCTCGCAACATGCCGGAATGGTGATTGTCTGTGACGGTACGAAAGAGGCAGACGAGCGGATCGCCCGCGTTCTCTTCAATGATCCGGCGACGGGCGTGATGCGCCACGCCGACGCCGGATATGAGGAGGCCATTCAGTGTGCGAAGGAGAATGACCTCAATCTCCCGTTTCTGAAAGACGCTTAGGGTCAGGGCCCCTAAATCTTGATACCGAGGCCGTTCGCGGCCTTGGTCAGCATATTGGTCGTCTGGTCATTGCCGCTCGTATATTCAAGCTGCGTGGCCGGATCGGCAATCTCGCCCCAATGCTCGGCGATCTTCTCCGGTGTCCGCTCGCCTTCGGCCAGCCATTTCCCGCCGGTCTCATAGACGATGGTGCGCGCATAGGTGCCCGCACCCGCCGTGATGATCGTGCGATTGGGGCTGTCCTCTGACACGATATAGAGAAGCGCCGGGGTGACCGATTCCGGGGTCAACAGCTCCAGCAGGTTTTCCGGGATAATATCCTCGGTCATGCGGGTCGCGGCGCAGGGTGACAAGGCGTTAACCTTGATGCCGTATTTCGCGCCTTCGATCACCAGCGTGTTCATCAGTCCGATGACGCCCATCTTCGCCGCGCCATAGTTGGTCTGGCCGAAATTGCCGTAAAGCCCGCTTGAGGAGGTGGTCATGGCGATGCGGCCATATCCCTGCTCCCGCATGACGTTCCACACCGCCTTGGAGCAGTTGACCGAGCCCATCAGATGCACATCCAGCACGAATGCAAAATCCTTCATCTCGACATTGGAGAATGACTTGTCCCGCAGCACCCCGGCGTTGTTCACCAGAATATCGATCCGGCCCCATTTCGCCATGGCCTCATCGACCATCCGGGTGACCTCGGCCATATCCGTGACATTGGCACCATTGGCAATGGCTTCACCGCCTGCCGCCTCGATCTCGGCGACCACGGCCTTTGCTGCCTCGGAAGACCCGCCACTGCCATCGACGGAACCGCCAAGGTCATTGACCACCACTTTCGCACCGCGTGCCGCGAGGCCGAGCGCATGGCTGCGCCCAAGTCCATTTCCGGCGCCGGTGACAATCGCCACCTTGCCATCAAAGCGAATACTCATATTCTCTCCTTAAATATTTGATTTTGTTATTTTTATTCACCTAGGAACGTCATGCCAAGCCATTCGACAATCAGGGCCGGTTTGTCCTCACCCTTGATCTCGACCGTGACTTCCGTTTTGGTGAGATACTGTCCGGGGCGTTTCTCATCGAGACTGATGACCTTGGCGGTCACGCGGATTTCACTGTCCACCTTGACCGGCTGCAGGAAGCGCAGCTTGTCGATGCCGTAATTGATTCCCATCTGGGTATTCTCGACATTCGGGCGGATTTTCGGAACCAGCCCGGCGAGCAGCGACAGCGTCAGGAAGCCATGGGCGATGGTGGTACCAAAGGGTGTCTCCTTGGCGGCGCGTTCCGGATCCACATGGATGAACTGAAAATCGTCCGTTGCCTCGGCAAATTTGTTGATGCGGTCCTGATCGACCTTGAACCACTCCCCCGGTCCATAAACCGTGCCGACAGAATTCAGGAATTCGGCTTTGGATATTGTCTTTGTCATTATTGTTTCCTCCAAATCAATTTAAGGGTTTTTTCTAGCGAATTTTCGTCCCTTGCGATAGTCCCTATCAGGCGGTTGCCCCGATTACAGCCGGGCTTCCCGATCAGTCTTCCTCCGGCGGCATGCCATAGCCCTTGCGGAACTGCGCCTTCACCTCGTCCATTTCCGCCTCGCTCAGCAGGACCGGTTTACCGATCTGGAGAATGCGCCAGTAGGTATCGCAGAGCGTCTCCACCTCGACGGCAAGCGAAAGCGCCCGCGCGAGGCTCACTTCCCCCACCAGCAGGCCATGATTGGCAAGCAGGCAGGCCTTGCGCCCGTCCATCGCCTTCAGGGCATGATCGGATAGTTCCTGCGTGCCGAAGGTCGCATAGTCGGCGCAGCGGATCGTGTTCCCGCCCGCCACCGCAATCATGTAATGAAAGGGCGGCAGTTCCAGGCGCTGACAGGCGAGCGTCATGGCCGCTTTCCCGTGGGTATGCAGGATGGCCCCAAAATCGGGACGGTTTTCCAGAAGATCATGATGAAAGCGCCATTCGCTGGACGGGTTGCGGCGGCCGGACACCTCCCCGTCGAAAGACATCTCAACAATATCCTCGGGCACAAGGTCTTCATAGGCCATGCCCGACGGCGTGATCAGATAGCCGTCGTCGATCCGGATACTGGCATTGCCGGAACTGCCCTGATTAATACCGCGGGCGTTCATCTCCCGCACGGTCGCGATCAGTTCCTCCCGCTCGGCCCGCCAGTTCATCTGCTCATCCGGTGGCCGACCAGGCCCTTATCCGAAGCGCTCAAATTCACCAGTTCCCCATATTCATAGCGCATCCGCCAGGAGAGAAGCTCCTGCACGCAATCGAGGACCACGCCCTGATAATCCGGATCTTCGGCGAGGTTGCGCGTCTCGTCCGGGTCATTCTTCATATCGAACAGGAGCGGCGGTAAGGCCGCGAAATGCACATATTTGAATTCCGCATCCCGATGGACGAGCAGATTACATTCCGACGACTTTATATTGAGGACCGTCTCCGGCATCTGCGCCACGGGATCGCGGAAATCATAGAGCCAGTGGACCGCCCGCCGCCAGTCCGCCGGTATCTCTCCCTTCAGGAAAGGCATCAGGGAATGGCCATCGCACTGCCGCGGCACGGGGAGGTTCAGGCCATCCAGGATCGTCGGCATGAGATCGACGGATTCGGTGAATTCGCTGATCTCGCGGCCGGTTGTGACATTCCAGCTTTTCGGCGGCTTGATGATCAGCGGGATATGAAAACTTTCGTCGTAAAAGCCGATCTTGCCCCAGAGATAATGATCGCCCAGCTGCTCCCCATGGTCCGAGGTCACAACAATCAGCGTCTCGTCATACTGCCCCTGCTCTTTCAGGGTGGCGATGACGCGGCCGAGATTGTGATCCGCCTCCGTTATCAGGGATTTGTAAGTCGCGCGAAGCTGCGCCACCGCCTCTTCCTCAAGATCGACGGCACGCCCCTCGCCCTCCATGAAGAAGGCATCCTGCGGAATGGCCTGATACATCAGGGCCAGCGACGGATGCTTTTCCCGCATCTCATCGCGCGATCCGTCCCGGACCGGCGGCGGCATCTCCGCCGGATCGTAAAGGTCATGATATTCCGGCGGCGAGATAAAGGGCGGGTGCGGCCGCAGGAAGGTCAGGTGATGAAAGAACGGATCGGACGGCTTCGATTTCAGGTTCCTGATCAGCTGATCCGCGAGCCAGTGGGTTTCGCTGTCCTCCGCCTTGAACCGGCTTGGCGCAAAAAGCGGATGGCGGCCCGGCGGCAGTTTATAGTCCGGGTCCGGGAAATAGATGGCATATCCGGTCCCCGGAATGTCGTATCCCTTCCCCGTCAGATAGTCGAGCCAGGGAATGCTGTTCTCCGCGAGCTGCTGACCCACGGTGAAGCCCGGCATCACCCCTTCATAAGTGAGGAACGCCTCATGATCCTCCCCCAGCACGCGGGGGTCTGGCGTCGTGTCCGTATAACCCCAGAGGGTCGGATCATAGCCGCCGCGGCGGGCCTCAAGCGCGAGGTTCGTCAGGCTGTGATTGAGCGGCGTACCATTGCGGATGGAGCGGTGATTGCTGGGATACATGCCCGTCAGGAACGTTGTGCGCGACGGGCCGCAGGGTGCTATACAGGTAAAATGATTGCAAAAGGCGATCCCGTCGGCACAGAGGGCGTCCATGGTCGGAGTGCGGATGGTCTTGTTCCCCGTCGCCGCAAGATGATCCGCCCGCCACTGATCTAGGGTGACAAAAAGGACGTTGGTTTTCGTCATGAGGACAGGTTCACCCCGTCGAGAGAGGCGGCGATATCGCGCGACAACTCGCCAAGGAGGCTGCTCAGCGCATTCGCATAGCTGTTGTAATCGCCGGAGGTCGCGGGCATTTCATAGATTTTCGCGTGCCGCGCGAGCACCGTATTGTCATAGAGCCCTTTCAGATGCCAGCGAACCGAAAGCCGAGCCACCCCGGCGCCTGTCTCGGTAATATCAATGATATCAACAGCAACCTGAACGGAATCGCGGTTGGGCCGGAAATCGGCCGGATACGCGAAGACTTTCTCCTCCCCGATCAGGGAGGCAACATTGCTGCTGACCACCCGCTTGATGGCATCGCCGAGCGGTTCCGCCCAGTGGTCGAAGTCCGATACGTTGATTTCCGAACCGCTGTCAAAGGTGACGATCTGCGGTCGGTCCGCATAGCCCGGAATCTGCACCGGTCCGATCCCGATGGTCATGGCCTCCGGCAGGTCATAGGACGCCTCTCCCGGCTTGATATCCGCCGCCGTCTTCAGGATGTAAAAACGTGTCGGCGCGGAGCCCGGCAAGCCGGCACAGGCCGCGACGGCGAACAGCATCAGGACAAGGACGGCATATCTCGAAACAGGGCGGATCATGTTGACTTGAGGCATTTTGCTATCTCTTTCCGCTGATCAGGGAACTGGGGTTCCGTTCCAGGAAATCGGCAAGGCTGCGAACGGACCGGCTGGCCGCCGCCAGTTCCTGCAGCATGTTCGTCAGATCATATTTGAAGGGGGACCCATCGGCAATCATTCCGTTGACGGCGCCGAACATGCTCTGGGCCGACGCCAGGGTCTGATCGATCTTCTGGACCGCCTCGCGAGTGCTTTCCAGCGTTGCGTCGATGGACGGCAGGGTCTTCTTGTCGAAATTCTGTGCTACGACCCGGACGGAGGCCGCCAGTTCGCGATATTGCGCAATGGTGCTCTGCAACTCGCCGGAATTGATGAATTTATCCAGCCCTTCAACAGTGTTGGTCAGGCTGTTCCCGAGCCGCTCTATCGGGATATTGTCGAGCTTCGTCATCAACTGCGAGATGGAGGTGGTAATGGCTTCAAGGTCCGCCTCAACCGTCGGAATCTCCGGGTATTCCCCGTTCGTTGCGACATAGAGGCCCTTCTTGTCCGGCACCAGGTCAAGATCGACGATGAGCTGGCCGGTCAGGAAGCTGGCGCTTTTGAGCTTCGCCTTCAGGCCCCGCTCGATCAGGTTCTTGATGACCTTGTGGCGGAGTTCCCGGGTTTCCAGAACCGAACGGATCTTCTTGCCGTCATCGGTCAGGCTGATTCGCTGCGGCTCGATTTCGATCAGGACAGGAATATAGTATTTCTGGTTCTCCTCATCGATTTCCAGGCTGATATCCCGGACACTACCGACCTTGATGCCCTTGAATTCGACATTTGCCCCGACATTGAGGCCGCTGACCGAACCGTCGAAATACAGCACATACACGATTTTCTCGGTATAGCGTGCGTCATCCTTCGCCTGTTCATCGTCATAGAGCTTGAACACGTTCCGCGCCTCCGCCGGGAAGGTATTGCGGTAAAGGTCCGCCGTACCGAACTCGATCGCACCGGCAATCAGGCTTTGCAGGGAGTTCGCGCCAAGTTCCACACCGGAGGTCGAGACAGAGACATTGATGCCACCCGCATTCCAGAAATTCGTACCCTCCAGCACCAGATCATCGTAGGGCGCCTCGACAAAGGCATAAACATCAATGGCCTGCTTGTCCTCCGCCAGCCGGTAGCCAAGCACGCTCCCGACGACGAGGCCCTTGTACATCACCGGTGTCCCGCGGTTGATATTGCGCAGCTTGCTGGTAGAGAGGATATATTCCGTCCCCTTGTCATTGGAAGTGATGACCGGCGGCGTTTTCAGACCGGTGAATTTGGTTTTCTTCTCGCCCTTGCCCTCGCCGGGGTCAATCTCGATGAAAGAGCCGGAGAGCAGGGTCTGCAGTCCCGTAATCCCCTGAAATCCGATGGCGGGGGCAACAATCCAGAAGCGCGCATCCTCGGTCAGGTATTTCTCCGCCGACTTATCGACATCGACGATGAGGGAAACCCCTTCATCATTATCGAGGATGTCAATCCGGCTCAGCTGGCCGATATTGACGTCCTTGTATTTGAGCTGCGTCTTGCCGGGTACCATGCCCTCGGCATCGTCAAAAATGATGGAAACTTCCGTGCCGCGACCGGCGATCGCCTGGAAAATCAGATAGGCGGCAACGCCAAGGGCGATCACCGGCACGATCCAGATGCTCATCAGGCTACCGTATCCGCGGCGCACCCGCGCCTCCGGCACCTTCTGTTCGCTATCATCCGTCATCATTTTCCCCCTCTTCATCCCAAATCAAACGCGGATCAAAGGTCATGGCCGCAAACATCGTGATAATTACCACCGCCGCGAAGGCGATCGCGCCGGGGCCCGCCGTGACGGTCGCCAGCGCCTGCAGCTTTACCAGGGCAATCAGGATCGATATCATGAAGATGTCAATCATGGACCAGCGGCCGATAAATTCCGTGAAGCGATAGAGCAATGCCCGCTCCCGCCGTCGCGCCTTCATACCAAATTGCACCGAAATGACCAGAAAAAGCAATGCGGCGATCTTGAAAATGGGCACAAAGACGCTGGCGACGAAGACGATAATCGCGATCACGAGCTGTCCCGATCCGACAAGCTCGATCACCCCGCCCATGATCGTGTTCGTCGTGGACTGGCCGAAGGACACCAGCGTCAGAACCGGATAGACATTGGCCGGGATGTAGAGAACCGCCGCCGCAATCAGAAGCGCCCAGGTGCGCGTCATGCTGTTGATTTTCCGGCTGTGCAGGGCGGCCGCGCAGCGCGGGCATTCGTCGGTGTGTTCACGGATATAGCTGTTCGAGACCAGCATCCCGCAGACATGGCAGGAGATGGCGTCCAGGGATTTCGCCGTTACCGGCGCGGCGCTCATGCCTCGATCTCCCGAAGGCGCGACCATAGTGCATCTTCATCCAGCGTCAGATAGGCCATAACCGTCGCCGCCACCATCAGCACAAAGGCGAACAGCGACAGACCGACGCTGACATCGGCGAAATCCTGAAGCTTCACGAAGGCAACGATAATGCCGAGAACGAAAATCTCCGACATGGCCCAGGGCCGCAAATGGTTGAGCGTGCGGATCTGGAGCTGCGGGCTCGGCGGCACGCGGTTCAGCCGCATCGGCAGCAACAGCGTGATCAGAACCAGCAGCACCATCAGCGGGGCAACGACGCTGGAGACGAAGACGACGATGCCAAGTTCCCAATAACCCGCATTCCAGAAGGCGATGGCGCCGTCTATCAGGCGGTTCGACTGGGACACGCCCTCCATCTCGAAGGTGAGCAGCGGAAACATATTGGCAAGGATGAAGAACATAAGGCCGGTCAGCGCAAAGGCCAACGCCCGGTCCAGGCTGTTTTTATGGCGGACATAGAGCAACGCCCCGCATCGGGTACAGCGTCCCTGCTCCCCTTCCCGGATCGACGGCACCGCATGCACAAGGTCACATTCCGGACAGGCGAGAAACGCGTCGGTATAGGTAAAATCCTGATCGATTGCCATGCCGCCCTTTCCTCAATCGATTTGCGTTTTGACAATAAAGCGCATATGCGGCGCATTCAATTGATTTTCATCATGAATTTTCCCGTATGGGTTTTCGCCTGCCATTGCGGAAATCGCAAACCGGCCCATTGCAACCTTCCGTGCGGGTGCCTATTTGACATTTTACACGGTAAATTTATGCAAAAATGAATATTTCACATTTTTTTACCGTATATTTGGGTTGTTTCTTCTTGTCGCAACCCTCGATATTATGTAAGCCCGTGCACAACAGGCCCGTCGGCGCCCCGGTATTTGAACAGAGACATGACATCATGAGCACATCGCATATGACCCACCTGCGTCAGCTGGAAGCGGAAAGCATCCATATCTTCCGGGAGGTTGTCGCGGAGTTCGAGCGGCCGGTCATGCTCTATTCCATCGGCAAGGATTCGGCGGTGTTGCTGCATCTTGCGCGAAAAGCCTTCCACCCGTCTCCCGTGCCCTTCCCGCTTCTGCATGTGGATACCACCTGGAAGTTCCGCGACATGATCCATTTCCGCGATACCATCGTGAAGGATTACGGCCTCGAACTGCTGGTCCATATCAATGCCGAGGGCGTCAAACAGGGCGTCGGCCCCTTCACCCATGGCTCGGCGCTGCATACGGACATCATGAAGACCGAGTCCCTAAAGCAGGCGCTCGATCATTACAAGTTCGATGCCGCCTTTGGCGGCGCCCGCCGCGACGAGGAAGCGAGCCGCGCGAAAGAGCGGGTCTTCTCCTTCCGTAACGAGGCGCATCGCTGGGATCCGAAAACCCAGCGGCCCGAACTCTGGAACCTCTATAACGGGCGGGTCCGCAAAGGTGAAAGCATCCGCGCTTTCCCCCTCTCCAACTGGACGGAACTCGATATCTGGCAATATATCTATATGGAGGATATCCCCATCGTGCCGCTCTATTTTGCCGCGAAACGGCCCGTGGTCGAGCGGGAGGGCATGCTGATCATGGTCGATGATGAGCGGATGCCGCTGAATGAAGGGGAAACACCGATGATGAAGTCGGTCCGCTTCCGCACCCTCGGCTGCTATCCGCTCACCGGCGCGATTGAATCGACCGCCGCCACCCTGCCCGAGATCATTCAGGAAATGCTCGTCGCCCGTACGTCCGAGCGGCAGGGCCGTCTCATCGACAAGGATCAGGCCGGATCGATGGAGAAGAAAAAGCAGGAAGGATATTTCTGATGAACGACCTGTCCAACGCCGCCACTGCAGAAATCGACGCCTATCTCAAGACGCAGGAACAGAAGAACCTTCTCCGCTTCATCACCTGCGGCAGCGTCGATGACGGCAAGAGCACCTTTATCGGCCGCCTCTTGTGGGATTCAAAGCTGTTGTTCGAGGATCAGCTCGCCGCACTGACCGCCGAAAGCAAGCGCGCGGGCACCCAGAATGGCGACATCGACTACGCCCTTCTCCTTGATGGTTTACAGGCCGAGCGTGAACAGGGCATCACCATCGATGTGGCCTATCGATTCTTCGCGACCGACAAGCGCAAGTTCATCGTCGCCGACACTCCGGGGCATGAGCAATATACCCGCAATATGGTGACCGGCGCCTCCACCGCCGACCTCGCGGTCATCCTGATCGATGCGCGAAAAGGTGTGCTGATCCAGACCATGCGGCACAGCTATCTCGTCTCGCTGCTTGGCATCAAAAAGGTCGTGCTCGCCGTCAACAAGATGGATCTGGTGGACTATGACGAAGCGGTCTTCACCAAAATCCTCGACGAGTATACGAAATTCGCGGAACAGCTCAATTTCGAGGAGATCACCCCGATCCCGGTCTCGGCCCTCAAGGGCGATAATATGATCGGCGCGAGCGACGCCATGCCCTGGTATGACGGACCGAGCGTGCTGGAACATCTGGAGACTGTCCATGTCAGTCAGGGCGATGACAACCGTCCGTTCCGCTTTCCCGTGCAATGGGTCAACCGCCCGAATCTCGATTTCCGGGGTTTTTCGGGCACTGTCGCGAGCGGTAGCATCCGCATCGGCGATCCGATCGTCGAGCCGGCGTCGGGCCAGAGCAGCAAGGTCGCGCGCATCGTCACTTTCGATGGCGACCTCAAGGAAGCATCCAAGGGGCAAGCCATCACCCTCACCCTTGAGGATGAAATCGATATCAGCCGCGGTGACATTCTCTGCGCGACGAAGGACCGCCCGGCGACTGCTGATCAGTTCGAAGCGAAAATCGTCTGGATGAATGCCGAGCCGATGCTGCCGAGCCGGACTTACCTCCTGAAACTCGGTACCGGGACCACCGCCGCCCGGATCAGCAGCCTGAAATACAAGGTCAATGTCAACACGATGGAGCATACCGCGACCAAGACGCTGGAGCTGAACGAGATCGGCGTCTGCAACCTCTCCCTCGACAAGGCGATTTCCTTCGATCCCTATGCCGATATCCCAGAGACGGGCTCCTTCATCCTGATTGACCGCTTCACCAATGCGACGGTCGCCGCAGGCATGATCGATTTCGCGCTCCGCCGCGCCGACAATATTCACTGGCAGTCGGTAGACATCCATAAGGAAGCGCGGGCTGAGCAGAAAGGACAAAAAGCCTCTGTCCTCTGGTTTACCGGCCTCTCCGGTTCCGGCAAATCGACCATCGCCAACCTGGTCGAGAAGAAGCTGCATTCCCTTGGCAAGCACACTTACCTGCTGGATGGCGATAACGTCCGTCACGGGCTTAACAAGGACCTCGGCTTTACCGATGCGGACCGGGTGGAGAATATCCGCCGTGTTGGCGAGACGGCCAAGCTGATGGTCGATGCGGGTCTGATCACGCTCGTTTCCTTCATCTCCCCCTTCCGGAGCGAGCGGCAGATGGCCCGTGGCCTGCTGGAAGAGGGTGAGTTCCTGGAAGTCTTCGTCGATACCCCGCTTGAAATATGCGAGGCCCGCGATATCAAGGGCCTCTACAAGAAGGCGCGCGCCGGTGAGATCAAGAACTTCACCGGCATTTCCTCCGACTATGAACGGCCGGAGAATGCGGAGATTATCATCGACGGCGGCAAAACCAGCCCGGAAGATGCCGCCGACCAGATTATCGCCACGCTGGAGATGCGCGGCTTTATTTAGAAGCTATTTGATGAGATCGAGCAAATACTCGCCATAGCCGCTCTTGCGGAGCGGTTCGGCGAGGGCTGCAAGTTCGTCCGCCGAGATGAATTTCTTCTGATAGGCGATTTCCTCGGGGCAGGCGATTTTAAGCCCTTGCCGTTTCTCGATCGTCTGCACGAAATGGGACGCCTCCAGCAGATTGTCATGGGTTCCCGTATCGAGCCAGGCACTGCCCCGGCCAAGAAATTCCATGCCGAGCTCCCCCTGATCGAGATAGAGGCGGTTGAGGTCGGTAATTTCCAGCTCCCCGCGCGCGCTCGGTTTCAGATGTTTCGCGAAGTCCACCACCTGATTGTCATAGAAATAGAGCCCGGTAATGGCGAAATTGGATTTCGGCTGTTTCGGTTTTTCCTCCACCCCGATGACTTTACCTGTCTCGTCAAATTCAGCGACGCCATAGGCCGTCGGGTCCGAGACATGGTAACCGAAAATGGTCGCGCCTTGCTGGCGGGCTTTGGCGCTCTTGAGCAGTTCGCTGAACCGGCTGGCGTAGAAGATATTGTCGCCAAGGATCAGCGCCGAATGATCGTCACCGATATGATCAGCGCCAATGATAAAGGCCTGCGCAAGGCCGTCCGGCGATGGCTGCGCCTCATAGGAAATATTCATCCCCCATTGCGACCCGTCCTTCAGGAGATGGCGGAAGACAGCCTGTTCCTGCGGGGTCGTAATGATCAGAACATCCCGGATTTCCGCCAGCATCAGGGTCGTCAGCGGATAATAGATCATTGGCTTGTCATAGATCGGCATCAGCTGCTTGCTGACGGCAAGTGTGAGCGGGTGTAGCCGGCTGCCTGTTCCGCCCGCGAGAATAATACCTTTATGTGCCATGTGATCCTGTCTCAATACCGTTTCAGATTGCGTCAATTATGCATAACATAGCATTAACGGCATTGAGTTTAAATTTTCTTACCTCTTTTTTTAAATCAGGAACTTAGGCGGATTTTTCGCACATCCTCCCGCCCGTCAGGCGCGCCATCAAGTCTTTTGCCTGCCGATGACCGGGCTCCCGCACCAACAACCTTTCAAGCACCGGCACGGCTTCCTCCGCGCGGCCAAGCCGGTGTAGGGTATCGGCGACAGCCAGAGCGCCGTCCGCTGTCTGCTCCAGGAATACCCGGTTTCGCGTGAGCACATAACGGGCTTCCTTCTTCGCATCCAGGCCGAGCAGAATCTGCAGAATCAGGATGGCCGGGTCCGCCGTCCGGTCGCAGCGGAAGAAAATATCATCAACCTTTATCAGCTCGGCGATCACGGACTCTTTCTCAAAACTGTTTGCGCCCGGAAGCGCCTTCAGCAAGGCGGCACTGCATCCGCGGAATATCTTGATATCGCCATAGCTTAGCCGGAGGAGCGCCAGAATCCTTGGCAGGCTGTGGGAATCGAAATTCTCCTCCGCCAATTTTTTCAGCATGAAGAACTCATCCGGTCCCGCATCGCGGATATGTTGATTGAATTGATGGGCAAGGTGCCGGGTCTGCCGCCGGCCCGGATTCATCAGAATGCCGGCCATCTCCAGCGAGGATTTCGCATGGCCGGGGGTGAAGAACCGGCCCTTCCGGCTGGCGACATAGTCCGAGATGGCATTGAAATTGACATGCAGCGAATAGGTGCCATTGCGGGCAATTTTGCGCGGCGGCATATCCTGAAGCACCGACAAGGCCGTCGCCCCGAAATCCCCGGCAAGGCAGAACATCGGCCCGGTGGTGAGCGCAGCGAGCCGGTCCAGCGCCGCCATCGCACCCACGGGGAAGGAGAAATTCATACCATCTTTGACTTTCCGGTATTTCTCGAGAATCTGGTTCCAGTCCTCATTCTCATAGATATCTGTCCCGCAAAGCTCCTCGTGATAAACGAAGCTCGTATCCTGGACAATCTCGTCGATTTCCGTGCTGTCTGTCTCGATCCGGTGGCAGACATGCCGCGCCATCAGCTTGCCGTTCACGGCGGTGTAAAGATCATGGGGGATGCTGTCGAACACATAGTTGGCAATAACGGCAAGCGGGTTGGACAGCTTGCCCGGCTCTATCCTTTTCTTCGAGACCAGTAAATCGACAGGATGATCCTTCAGGGCATCCAGATAGGCGAAGTCGAGCACACCCATATTAATAAAGGGTTTGAGCTGCGGATGCCGGCGCCAGTATTTGATCGTCGCCTCGCTGATATCGGTCATCACATAGACCACATCGCGCTTCCGGCGAACCTCCATCTGCTCCTTGGAGAAGAAGAACTTCAAAAAGCCATAGGCAAATCTTCCTGATCCAGCTCCGAGTTCAATGATATAATGCGGCTCGCGCGCATCACCGCTTTTGCGGGCGGGTGCAAAATCCTCAAGAAACCCTTCGATCACCCGGGCGTAGCTTTGCGCGATGAAAGGGTTTGTGGTGACATAGTTCGGTACCATGTTCGGCTGCCAGGCATTGACGCCGAGACGGGAATAATAGCTCCGCTGCAACTCCCAGATCGGCGAGCGGGAGAGAGGCACAAAATTTTCAAGGGTCTCGTCTGTTGTCATGGCGGGTGCTTTCCTGAATTCTATCCGTCCTTTAGAACGCACGACGCCACTATTTCGTGAATACGGGATCGGAGAAATGCCGTTACGGCTTTACGATCGCCTGCGCTGGATGATATGGAAAAGGAAGCACCTCTGCGGCTTAACATCATCAACCGAGACAGCGAATGACAAAATCCACGGATGACATGACAACCGGCGACTGGCAATTCTGGGTCGATCGCGGCGGCACCTTCACCGATCTTGTCGCCCGCACACCGGGTGGCACCATTGTCACCCACAAGCTGCTCAGCGAAAATCCGGAGCAATATGAGGATGCCGCGCTGCAGGGTATCCGTGACCTCCTGGGCCTCGATAAATCGGACGATATTCCGGCCGCCCGGATCGATGCGGTGAAGATGGGCACGACGGTCGCCACCAATGCCCTCCTTGAGCGAAAGGGCGAACCCCTCGTGCTGGTGACGACGGAAGGGTTCCGCGACAGTCTCCGCATCGGATACCAGACACGGCCGAAGCTCTTCGCGCTCAATATCGAACTGCCCGAGATGCTCTATGAGCGCGTGATCGAAGTGCCCGAGCGGCTGGGCGCGACCGGTGAAGTCATCCATGCCCTTGATGCCGAGGTCGCCCGGAAAAGCCTGCAGGCCGCCTATGATGAGGGCTTGCGCGCCTGCGCCGTTGTCTTCATGCATGGTTACCGTTATCCCGATCATGAAAAGAAGGTGGCAGAAATTGCGGCAGAGATCGGCTTTACGCAGGTCTCCACCAGCCACGGGACCAGCCCGCTGATGAAGCTGGTCAGCCGCGGCGACACCACGGTCGTCGATGCCTATCTCTCCCCCATCCTCCGGCGCTATGTCGACCGGGTGGCGTCCGAGCTTGGCGATACCCGCCTGATGTTCATGCAGTCGAACGGCGGGCTGACGGACGCGCATTTTTTCCAGGGAAAAGACGCCATTCTCTCCGGTCCCGCAGGTGGCGTGGTCGGTATGGTCCAGACATCGGCCATGGCCGGGTTCGATAAGGTGATCGGCTTCGACATGGGCGGCACCTCCACCGATGTGTCCCATTACGGCGGCGAGTATGAGCGCACCTTCGAGACCGAGGTCGCCGGAGTGCGCATGCGCGCGCCGATGATGCTGATCAACACGGTGGCGGCGGGCGGCGGCTCGATCCTCGAATTCGACGGCGCCCGATACAAGGTCGGCCCGGACAGCGCCGGGGCCAACCCCGGTCCGGCCTGTTACCGCAAGGGCGGTCCGCTGACGGTCACCGACTGCAATGTCATGCTCGGCAAGCTCGCACCCGAATATTTCCCCAAGGTGTTCGGCTCCGATGCGGACGAAGCGCTGGATGTGGAAACCGTCCGCAAGAAATTCAACGCCCTCGCCGAGGAGATCAGCGCCGCCACCGGCGATACCCGGACGGCGGAAGAGGTCGCGAAAGGCTTCCTTTTCATCGCCGTCGAGAATATGGCCAATGCCATCAAGAAAATCTCCGTCCAGCGGGGCTATGATGTCTCCGAATATGTGCTGACCTCCTTCGGCGGCGCGGGCGGACAGCATGCCTGCCTCGTCGCCGACAGCCTTGGCATGAAGAAGATCATGCTGCACCCGTACGCGGGCGTTCTTTCCGCCTTCGGCATGGGGCTTGCCGATCTCAGGGTGCTGAAGGAAAAGGCGATGGAAGTCACGCTCGCGAAAAGCGCCCTTTCCGACATTGCCGCAACGCTGGATGCCCTCGCCGAGGAAGGCTACGCCGAAATGCAGGCACAAGGCGCGGAAGAATCCCGCATCCGTGTCGATCGGAAACTCCATATCAAATATCAGGGCTCCGATACGACCATGATTGTCGATGACGGACCGCTGGAAGAGGTGACCAAGGCCTTCGAGGCGGCGCATCGTCAGCGCTTCGGCTTCACCACGCCGGAAAAAGCCCTGATTGTCGAGGCCGCCGCCGTCGAAGTGGTCGGCGTTGGCGACAAGATCGAGGATCCTGCCCTACCGGAAGCAGAAGGCGAGGCCGACATCACCCCCCTCTCCCGCCAGCAGATCTTTATGGGCGACACATGGCAGGACTGCCCGTTCTATGACCGCGATGCCCTGCCTTCCGGCGCGCGCATTGACGGCCCCGCCGTCATCGTCGAGAAAACCGGCACCAATGTCATCGAACCCGGTTGGCAGGCGGAAATGAACCGCCATGGCCACCTCATCCTGACACGGGTGGCGGAACTCACCCGGGAAATGGCGATCGGGACCGAGGTCGATCCGGTCATGCTGGAGATTTTCAATAACCTCTTCATGAATGTGGCCGAGCAGATGGGCACGGTGCTGGAGAAAACCGCCTATTCCGTGAATATCAAGGAACGGCTTGATTTCTCCTGCGCGGTCTTTGATCTGAACGGCGACCTGATCGCCAATGCCCCGCATATGCCCGTACATCTCGGCTCCATGTCGGAGAGCATCAAGGCGGTCATCCGCAAGCACAAGGCGACCATGAAGGCGGGCGATGTCTTCGTGCTGAACGCCCCCTATAACGGCGGAACCCATCTGCCGGACGTCACCGTGATTACCCCGGTCTTCGATCTGGAGGGGAGCGAGGTGCTCTTCTATGTCGCGAGCCGCGGCCATCATGCGGATATCGGCGGAATCACGCCGGGCTCCATGCCACCCGACAGCCGCACGGTCGAGGAGGAAGGCGTCATCCTCGATAACGTCCGGCTGGTCGATGGCGGCCGGCTGTGCGAGACGGAGATCGTCGATATCCTGAAGTCCGGAAAATACCCTTCCCGAAATACCGACCAGAACATGGCTGATCTGAAAGCCCAGATCGCAGCCTGCGAGAAAGGCATTCAGGAGCTCCGCAAGATGGTCGATCACTTCAGCCTTGAAGTGGTTCATGCCTATATGGGCCATGTGCAGGACAATGCGGAAGAATCCGTGCGCCGGGTGCTGGATGTGCTGAAAGATGGCAGCTTTACCTACGCCCTTGATGACGGCTATGAGATCAAGGTCAATATCTCGATTAACAAGGAGGCACGCACCGCCACCGTCGATTTCACCGGTACCAGCGGACAGCATCCGACGAACTATAACGCGCCGCGCGCCGTGACCACGGCGGCAGTGCTCTATGTCTTCCGCTGCCTCGTCGAGAGCGATATTCCGCTCAATGCGGGCTGTCTCAAGCCGCTCGAGATAATCGTGCCGGAAAAATCCATGCTGTCACCGGAATATCCGGCGGCGGTGGTGGCGGGCAATGTCGAAACCTCGCAATGCATTACCGACTGCCTGTTCGGCGCGCTCGGTGTGATGGCCGCGGCGCAGGGAACGATGAACAACTTCACCTTCGGCAATGAAAAATATCAGTATTACGAAACGATCTGCGGCGGCTCCGGCGCCGGACCGGATTTCGACGGCACCAGTGCGGTCCATACCCATATGACCAATTCCCGCCTCACCGATCCGGAGGTGCTGGAATGGCGCTTTCCGGTAACGCTGGAGAGTTTTGAAATCCGGCGGGGTTCCGGCGGCAAGGGCGCGCATAAGGGCGGAGATGGAACCCTCCGCAAGCTCCGCTTTCATGAAGCCATGTCGGCGGCGCTGCTGTCCAGCCACCGCAAGGTCCCGCCCTTCGGCCTTATGGGCGGCAAGGACGGTGAAGTCGGCAAGCAATGGGTAATCCGGAAGGACGGCGAGACCGAGGAACTGGAGGGCCGCGACAAGACCGAAATGGCGGCGGGCGATATCTTCGTTATCCAGACACCGAGCGGCGGCGGCTTCGGGGCCTAGGGAGTTTCGCCGCTAAGTGCTTTTCGGGATCTGCCGGTAGGCCATGGTCGAGAACATTCCTGCCGCCAGATGATAGAGGTTATGGCAGTGAAAAGCCCAGAGGCCCGGGTTCGTGGTATCGAGCGCCACCGTCACCTGCGCCTTGGGCGGCATCATGATCGTGTCGCGCATGGCGCCGCTGATCTTCGTGCCGTTAATCTCGACCACCTGAAAGCTGTGGCCATGCAGATGCATCGGATGCGACATCGGCGTCTCGTTGGTCATAGTGATCTCGACGCGCTGCTGCTCGGAGACCACGGCGGGCATGCCGCCCTGCCCCTCGATCGGCATGTTCCAGATATAACTCGACATCGAACCGGTGAGATGCACCGGGATACGCCGCTGAGTTTTTTTGGCCGCAAGCGGCGCAGCGGCACGGAGCTGCAGTTCCTGTGCGAGCCCGATCTCCGGCCCTTCACTATCCGTCATTGTCGCAATTTTCGCGACCGTGGCCCCCTTCGGCGCCAGTATGATGCCAGAGCGCATCTTGCGCCCCTCGCAATGCGCCAGCACCGCGGCAGCCGATCCGTCGGAGGGCAAGGTCACCATGATATCCGCCCGCTGGGCAATGGCGAGCGGGAAGGTCTTTCCGCTTAAGGGTTCAATCGGATTGCCGTCAACGGCAATGAGGGTTCCTTCCAGAGCGCCAAGATCGATCGTGTAGTTGGAGGAGGCGGACGCATTGATAATGCGGAGGCGCACCCTGCCGCCCTTCTCCACCGCGACAACTTCGGGATCGTCGAGCGTGCGGTCGTTCGCAAGAAACGCATCGAACTCAACATCATTGAGGTCCGGCCCGACCTCCTTGTCGCTGCTCGATCCCATGCTCATCATCTTTTTGGGCTTGCGAAGATTCGCGAATATCTCCTCGGGGCTCGTCCAGGAGAAGTCCTCAAGCAGCAGGACAACCTCCTGCGCGTCCTCCTGCATCGCCGCCTTGTCCCGGATGATCAGCGGCGCCGCCAGCAGGTTCTGTTCCTGCAAACCGAAATGCGAATGCATCCACCGGGTGCCGCTCGGCTTCGGATCATAAAGATAATCCGCGCTCTCTCCGGGGGCGATGGGAAAGGCGGAAAGATACGGCACCCCGTCCTGCTGCCAGGGTTCGTCCATGCCGTGCCAGTGGACAAGGGTGCTGTCGGCAAGTTCGTTCACAAGCCGGACGTTGAACTGCTCTCCGGGGTTGAGGAAAAGGCCGAAGGTGCCGTCCGCCTGCTCAACGCCATAGCGCGTCGCCGCCTTGCCGTCGACCTCGATCTGCCGGGTACGGGCATGGAGCACTGTCTTCGTGCTGGCCTCGGCCACCGGCATCTTCGCGAATGTCGCGCCCGCGGCGATGCCTGCGGCCGTTAAGAATCCCCTGCGTGAAATATCCATCATCTCCGACTCCCTGTGTGGTCGCGCGTCCCACCGCCAGCTACTGGCCCGTCAGCGCTGTACCGATTGTCGAAATACCAAGGGTATATTATCTATTGTTTTCTATTTTTTAGCGAGGAATTTCCGCCAGTTTTCGTCCGCATCCCGGATCCGCTCGGCGATACCCGTCTGTTGCCAGCGGCTGCGCCCGGCGTCATGGCCAAATAGATAGAGCTTGCCTTCATAAATCAGCCAGACACCAGGGTCGATATCGGCAAGGTTGCCCTGGCTCATCTGGTTGGAGCAATAACCGCCATATTGCGGGGCGTAAGCCTCCGGTGCGGCGGCAAAGAGGTCCCGGCTTGCCGCATCCGCAAACCGCCAGGTCGCGCCTTTATAGTCAACGATATAGTCCTCCGCCCCTTCCGCCGGGGTGTTCATCCGGAAATAGGCGGTGCTGTCATAGCCATCGACGGCCAGACCGCCCAGAAAGGACTTGTTGATCTCGTCAAAGGCCGATGCGTTCGCAATTCCCAGAAAAAAGACGGCAAAGCCGACAAGCGCAAGGCGGTTAAACATGGCGATCCTCCCGTTAGAGCGCCACCATTATCCGCGCGCCCATCATCACCTGAAAATCAAATTTGCGTCATCAGCTCGCACGACGCGTCCGCTCATAGGCGAGGTTGGACGCCAGCAGACGTTCCGCCGCATCCGGGGAAATGTCCTTGCGCTTTGCATAATCCTCCACCTGGTCGCGGCCGATATTGCCAACCCCGAAATACCGCGCCTCGGGATGGGAGAAGTAGATGCCCGATACCGATGAAGCGGGCAGCATCGCAAAACTTTCCGTCAGTTCAATACCAGCCCGCTGTTCCGCGTTCAGGAGATTAAACAGGCCGCGCTTTTCCGAATGCTCCGGGCAGGCCGGATAGCCAGGGGCCGGACGGATGCCGCGATAGTTTTCCTTGATCAGCTCCGCACTGCTGAGTTGCTCGTCCTTTGCATAGCCCCAAAGCTCTTTCCGGGTCTTCTCATGCATATATTCGGCAAGCGCCTCGGCCAGCCGGTCGGCAAGGGCTTTCAGCATAATACTGCTGTAATCATCATGGGTTCTCTTGAATTCTTCGAGCTTTTTCTCAATACCGAGCCCGGTTGTCACTGCGAAGCCGCCGATATAATCGGGAATGCCGCTGTCGACGGAGGCAATGAAATCCGCCAGGCAATGGTTCGCCCGGCCGTTCTTCCTGCTCATTTGCTGACGCAGGAAGTGAAAGCGATGTTTCTCCTCGCGCCGGCTTTCGTCCGCATAGACAATCACGTCATCGCCGTCGCGTGCCGCCGGAAACAGCCCGACAACCGCCCGGGAGCTCATCCATTTTTCCGCAATCACCTTGTCCAGCATGGCGCGCGCATCGTTATACAGCTCCGTCGCCGTTGCGCCCACAACCTCATCCTCAAGAATTTTGGGGAAATGCCCGGCCAGTTCCCAGGTCCGGAAAAAGGGCGACCAGTCGATATAGTCGACCAGGGCCGCGAGATCGATGTCATTGAATTCATTGAGGCCGGGATGCAACGGGACCGGCGGCTGATAGCCTTCCCAGTCGATGGCCACCGCATTGGCCCGCGCTTCCGCCAACGTCGATTGCTGATCGGGCCGCGATTTTTTCAGGTAATTCTCCCTGACTTGCTCATATTCAACCTTAATACTGTCCACTAACTCCTTATTATTCTCGTTACTGGTCAACTTTGTTGCAATACCGACCGCGCGGGAGGCGTCGGTCACATAGATGGTGGTGCCATCATACTGCGGCGCGATTTTAAGGGCGGTATGCACCTTCGATGTTGTCGCCCCGCCGATCAGTAGGGGCAGATGGAAGTCCTGCCGCTGCATCTCCGCCGCAACTGTCGCCATTTCCTCCAGCGACGGCGTGATCAGGCCGGACAGTCCGATAATATCGACTTTCTCCGCAATCGCCGTTTCCAGTATCTTGGTATAGGGCACCATCACGCCGAGATCAATCACCTCGAAGTTATTGCATTGCAGGACCACGCCAACGATGTTCTTTCCGATATCATGGACATCGCCCTTGACCGTCGCCATCAGGATCTTGCCCTTGGTCTGGGATTCGCCGCTTTTGTCCTTTTCCGCTTCAATATAGGGGAGAAGATGAGCGACGGCCTGCTTCATCACGCGGGCGCTTTTCACCACCTGCGGCAGGAACATCTTGCCGGATCCGAACAGGTCGCCAACCACATTCATGCCGTCCATGAGCGGCCCTTCGATCACCTGGATAGGGCGCGGGAACTGCAGGCGCGCTTCTTCCGTATCCTCGATGATATAGTCGGTGATGCCCTTGACCAGGGAATGGGTCAGGCGTTCACCCACCGTCCCCTCTCTCCAGGACAAGTCTATGACATTGCTGCGTTTCTGTCCGATGGCCTGTTCCGCTACTTCCAGCAGGCGCTCGGTCGCCTCCTCGCTTCTGTTGAAGACGACATCCTCGATCCGGTTGCGAATATCCTCCGGGATGTCAGAATAAACCGCGAGCTGTCCCGCATTGACAATCCCCATATCCATGCCGGCCTTGATGGCATGAAAGAGGAAGACGGAATGCATGGCCTCGCGCATCGGGTTATTGCCGCGGAGCGAAAAGGACATGTTGCTCACCCCGCCGCTGATCTGGATATGCGGGAGCGTTTCCTTCAGGACTCTTGTCGCCTCAATATAATCGCGTGAGAAATTCCGATGCTCGTCAATGCCGGTCGCGATCGGGAAGATGTTCGGATCGAAAATGATATCTTCCGGAGGAAAATCAACAACTTCCGTCAATATCTTGTAGCAGCGGGTGCAAATCTCGATCATCCGCTCCTTGCTGTCGGCCTGTCCGTCCTCGTCGAAGGCCATGACGACAGCGGCAGCGCCATAGCGGCGCAGCTCCCGCGCATGGGTGATGAACTCCTCTTCCCCCTCCTTCAGGGAGATTGAATTGACGACACCTTTGCCCTGCACGGTCTTGAGCCCGGCTTCCAGCACTTCCCATTTGGAGCTGTCGATCATCAGCGGTACGCGGCTGATATCCGGTTCCGACGCAATCAGGTTGAGGAAGGTTACCATGGCGGACTTCGCGTCCAGCATGGCGTCATCCATGTTCACATCAACAATCTGCGCGCCGTTCAGCACCTGTTCGCGGGCGATATCAAGGGCGGTGTCATAATCGCCTTCCATCACCAGCCGCTTGAACTTGGCGGACCCGGCAACATTCGTCCGCTCCCCGACATTCACGAAACCGGCGACATCGTCCATATAGAGCGGCTCCAGACCGCTCAGGCGGCAGACCGGTTCAAGCTCTGGCAGGCGACGCGGCGCGAATTCTGCAACTGCTTCCGAAATGGCGGCAATATGCTCGGGCCGGGTGCCGCAGCAGCCGCCGACAATATTCACAAGCCCGCTTTTCGCGAACTCCGCCAACTGTTCCGCCATATAGTCCGGCGTATCGTCATAGTCGCCGAGTTCATTGGGCAGGCCGGCATTCGGATGGACGCTGACATGCGCCGTTGCAACATTCGATACGGCCTGAACATGCGGTCGCAAGTCCTTGGCACCTAACGCACAATTGAACCCGATACTGACCGGCTTTACATGCGCCATGGAGGCCCAGAAGGCTTCCGCCGTCTGGCCGGAGAGGGTGCGGCCGGAAGCATCGGTAATCGTGCCCGACACCATGACCGGATGACGGATACCCGTCTCGTCGAAATAGCGCAGCACCGCATAGATAGCGGCCTTGCAGTTAAGGCTGTCGAACACCGTCTCGATCAGGATGATCTGCGCCCCGCCGTCCATCAGGCCACGCAATGCCTCGTCATAGGCCGCGACCAGCTCGTCAAAGGTCACATTCCGATAACCCGGATCATTCACATCCGGCGAGATCGAGGCCGTGCGATTGGTCGGCCCCAGGACACCGGCAACAAATCGGGGCTTCTCTGGCGTCTTCTCGCTCCAGCGGTCGGCGACCTTGCGGGCGAGCGCCGCGCCCTGCTTGTTCAGCTCATAAACCGCACTTTCCAGCTTGTAGTCAGCCTGCGCGATAGAGGTGGAGTTGAAGGTGTTCGTCTCCAGAATATCCGCCCCGGCGGCGAGGAAATCATCATGTATTTTCTCGATTACCTCCGGCTTGGTCAAGGTCAGAAGATCGTTATTCCCTTTGAGGTCATTGGCGACATCCGCATAGGCCGTGCCGCGGTAATCCTCCTCCGTCAGGCTGTAGCCCTGGATCATGGTGCCCATGGCCCCGTCCAGAACCATGATGCGCTTGGCGAGGATCGCTTCAATTTCGATGAAGGCGGATGACTTTTTCATAAAACGGCCTGTTCGTCGGAATTTCAATAATATTAATCGGTTATGTTATCTTTTTGAGGTCTCAGACCAAGCGTGTGACAGACGGAATAGACAAGATCCGCCCGGTTCAGCGTGTAGAAATGAAAATCCCTCACCCCGGCACGCTGCAACTGCAGACACTGCTCGGACGCGACCATTGCCGCGACCAGGTTCCGCGTTGCCGGATCATCGTCCAGTTCCTCAAACAGATGGGTCAGCCAGGCCGGAACCTGCGTGCCGCATTGCTTGCTGAACTGATGGATTTTCGAATAGCTGGTGACGGGCAGGATTCCCGGCACGATCGGAATGGTGATGCCATGGGCCCGCGCCCGGTCAACAAAGCGGAGATAAACTTCCGGGTCAAAGAAAAACTGGGTGATCGCCCGCGTCGCACCGGCATCCATTTTCCGTTTCAGATAGTCGATATCCGCAAGGCTGGAGCGGGCATCGGGATGGATTTCCGGATAGCAGCCCACGGACACCTCGAAATCATGCTTCTTTTTCAGAAACTCGATCAGTTCGACGGAGCCAGAGAAACCGCCCGGATGCGGGGCGAAAGACTGATAACCCTCAGGCGGATCACCGCGGAGCGCCACCAGATGCTTGATGCCGCTGTCCCAATACTGCCCGATAATCTCCTCGATCTCCTCCCGGGTCGCACCGACGCAGGTGAGGTGTGCCGCTGGTTCCAGCGTGGTTTCCCGCCTGATCTTGCTGACCAGAGCATGGGTTCTCTCCCGGGTCGAGCCCCCCGCCCCATAGGTGACGGAGACAAACTTCGGTCCAAGCGGCGCTAACCGTTCCAGGGCCTGCCAGTGTTTCTCGGCGAGCGCATCGGAGGTTGGCGGAAAGAACTCAAAGGAGACATCCACGCGGCTGGAGGGGTTCGCGACCAGCAGGCCGCTGCTTTCCGTTCCCTCGACCGGGATTCCAGACATGATCATGATGCAAACGCTCCTTTGGATTGGGACGCCGCCGCCGGGGCCGCCGTCCAGATATTCACCGTGAGGGGATCACCCTCGAGTTTTCTGAAATCGCCTGGGACAAGCCCCGCCTGCTCGCAGCAGTGCCAGATCTCGGTCTCGGAAAAACCCATATGACGGTGCGCATGGTCCATGCGCAGACTTTCAAGGTCATGCGGCGCGAAATCGACGATTGCCAGAATGCCGCCGCCTTTCAGAAGACGGGCCGCCTCACTGACGGCAGTCGCGGGATTCTCGGCATAATGCAGCACCTGATGAAACAGGATTGCGTCTTGGGTGTGGCTGCTGAAGGGCAGATTATACATATCCGCAAGGCGGACCTGGCAATTGCGAAGGCCTGCCTCCTCGATGGCGGAGCGGGCAAAAGACAGCATCTCGCGGCTGGTATCAACGCCGATCGCATGCTCAACCCGCGGACCGAACAGTTCCAGCATCCGACCCGTTCCCGTGCCAATATCGAGGAAGTCGGCAATTTCATATTCCGCCGTCATCTCAAGGAGGGCCGCCTCGACAGCCTCCTCCGGCACATGAAGGGAGCGGATTTCCCGCCAGTGAGCAGCGTTTTCGCGGAAATATTCTTCGGCGGCAATATTGCGGGCCTTCTTGACCGCCTCCAGACGCTCAAGGTCGCGGGAGACGACCGGGTCAGACTCCGGCACCAGATCCACAAGGGTCCGGGCGAGCAGCGAGGCGCTGCTCTTGGCGGAGAGCCGGTAGTAGACCCAGCTTCCCTCCTGATAACGATCCAGCAGCCCGGCATCGCACAGCAGTTTCAGATGACGGGAGACCCGCGGCTGACTCTGGCCGAGAATCTGCGTAAGCTCACTCACCGTCAGTTCGGAATGAGCACAGAGTACGAGCAGTCTGAGCCGGGTCTCCTCCCCGGCGGCACGCAATCCCTGAAGCAAATTTTCCACGGCAACCTCAATAAAACCAAAAAGTTACATGATATAAACATATCCTTATATCTTTGTACAGTAGAAAAAATGTATAAACAGCGACTTTTTCGCCACAGTGAAACAGGATTCTAAATAGCTGAAAAGACGGCGACTCGCGTTGGTATGGACCTTGTGTTACGAACTAAAGCCAATGTATTTCTGTCTAAGGCTATTGTTTTATTGTCGAAAACAGTTAAACAGGGTTGATAAACAAGGTTAAAGACTTTCGTAACCGTTCCCGGATACAGTGTTCAGCTTATCCGGTCCTTGGTACAGAGTTGGAAAAGAATAATATGGGTTTGCGTTCGACATCATCCTCCTTAAAATTCGGCCTTGCAGCCTCTGCTTTGCTTGTTCTCGTCAGCGGGTGTGCAACACCGCCGCAGACAGAAGGCAAAGCGGTCGCCGTCATGAATGACGAGGTTTATGATCCGCTGGAGCCCATGAACCGCTACTTCTTCGATGTAAACTATGCGCTCGACGCCCTGTTCCTGAAACCGGTGGCGGAGATGTATGTCGGCGTTGTTCCGACGCCGGTCCGCGACAGCGTGACCAACTTCCTGACCAACCTGTCGCAGCCGATCTATCTGATCAACAACGTGCTGCAGGGCGAACTAAACCGCGCCGGCGACAATATGGGCGCCTTCTTCACCAATACCTTCCTCGGGGTTGGCGGGCTGTTCGATGTCGCGCAGCTGAATACCCAGGAAGAGGACCTCGGTCAGACCTTCGCCGTCTGGGGCATCAGCGAAGGCCCCTATCTTGTGGTGCCGGTTCTGGGCCCGAGAACGACGCGCGCCGCCGTTGGCGGGGTGGGTGATTACTTCCTCGACCCGGTCAATTACGCCGCCCGTGAGAATGACATGGACAATTTCCCGATAGTCCGTGCCGCCGTCCATGGCCTCGACCAACGCTCCCGCTCGCTTGGCGCCCTCGACGAGATCGAAAGGACGTCCATCGACTTTTATGCGGCCGTCAGAAGCCTATATCGCCAGAACCGGAATAATTTAATCCTGAATGGCGCCAGCAATTCGACACAATTGCCAAGTATGAACTTCGATGATGACGACGACAACATGGCCAAGAAGAACTAGGCCATAGCTGGTTCAAATATTTTCAAACTTTAGTTTCTTTCAAACGGGCTTTTCCGTTGGGGATGTTGTAAATGTTGATGAATAGAAGGTTCTTTAGCGGAATCGTGATGTCTGCCATGGCATTGGCCATCGCCCTCCCCTCCCCGGCGCTTGCCGCCGACGCAAAAGAGCAGGCTGCGCTGACACTGGTCAAGAATATAGGCGATGAGGCTGTCCAGACATTGTCCGATTCCTCCCTGAGCGAGGCGCAGAAACGCGACAAATTCGAAAAATTCCTGGATGACAGCTTCGACATGCAGCGCATCGGCCGCTTTGTCCTGGGGCAATCCTGGCGGAACGCCACGGATGCACAGCGCGAAGAATTCCTGAAGGTTTTCCGCGACTTCATGGTCGCGAGCTACAGCGACAAAATTGGTTCCTATTCGGGCGAAGACCTGCAAATCAAGGATGCGACCTCACTGAATGACAAGGAATCGCTCGTTCATTCAACGATTATCCGTCCCGACGGGCCGCCCATCAAGCTTGACTGGCGCGTCCGCAAGACCGATAGCGGCGAGAAAATCGTCGATGTAATCATCGAAGGGATCAGTATGGCGCAAACGCACCGGTCCGAATTTGCCTCCGTCGTCAGCCAGTCCGGTGTCGACGGCCTTATCAACAAACTGAAAGACCAGATCAAGACCGCCTCCGCCAGCTAGGCCGTTTACGCTTTCAAAACCATCCTGAACGCCGTCCCCGGGATACCGCGGGCGGCGTTTATGCTTTTTCGAAGCAGTAACCGACGGCGCGCACTGTCCGGATCAGGTCCGTCTCGCCCTTCTCGTTGAGGGCCTTGCGCAGGCGGCGGATATGAACATCAACCGTCCGGTCCTCGACATAGACATTCTGGCCCCAGACCCCGTCGAGCAGCTGCTCCCGCGTCAGGACCCGCCCTGCCCTCTCCATGAAATAGCGGAGCAGCTTGAATTCCGTCGGACCAAGGCGCAATTCCCGGCTTCCCCGACGGACCTTGTAGGCGACCAGATCAACGACCACGTCGGCGACATTCAGCTTCTCGCTTCCCACTTCAGGGTTACGGCGGCGGAGAACCGCGCGGATGCGGGCCATCAGTTCGGCCGGTGAAAAGGGTTTCGCCACATAGTCATCCGCCCCGACATCGAGGCCCCGCACCCGGTCCGCCTCCTCACCACGCGCGGTGATCATGATGACCGGCATGTTGCCATGGCGCTGGTCACGGCGCAGGCGTCGGCAGATTTCAATCCCGGAAACTTTCGGCAGCATCCAGTCGAGAAGCAGCATGTCCGGTTGTTCCTCTTCCAGGGCGAGCAGTGCCTCGTCCCCGTCATGGGCCGTCGCCACATCAAATCCCTCGCTTTCGAGGTTATACCGCAGGAGCTCGACCATTGCGGGCTCGTCTTCAACTATTAATATCTTCATCTTCCTACTCAAGCGCTTTCAGGGCCGTCATTCTCAATCATGGTAACGCTGGTCTTGTCGCCCTTCGGCCGCGGTTCGCGCGGCATTTCGCCGTTCACCTGATAGATAATAATTTCGGCGATATTGGTCATGTGATCGCCCATCCGCTCGATATTCTTCGCCATGAATATTAGATGGGTACAGCTTGTAATGCTACGCGGATCTTCCATCATGAAGGTCAGCAGTTCACGAAACATGCTGTTATAGAGCTGGTCAACTTCCTGATCGCGGACCCAGACGTCATAGGCGAGTTCCGCATCGCCATTGGAATAGGCCGTCAGCACGTCATCGATCATCCGCCGGACCATCGTCCCCATGCGCGGGATGGTCGAGGTCGCGTTGATTGTCGGCCCCTGATTGAGGGCGATGACCCGCTTTGCGATATTCGTCGCGTAATCCGCGACCCGTTCCAGCACCGATGCGATCTTGAGGGCGGAGATCACCAGACGAAGATCATCGGCGACCGGGCTTCTGAGCGCCAGCATCCGGATCGCCATGTTATCGATGGAGTGCTCCAGTTCATCCACTGCCTTGTCGGCCTCGATGGTCTTGAGGGCCAGCTCGGAATTCCGCTCGGTCAGGGAACGAACCGCCGCTTCCAATTGCGATTCAGCGAGCCCGCCCATCTCGACAATGATATTGCGCACCGCTTCAAGTTCTTCGTCATAGGATTTGACGATATGGCCGCTACTCATAATAGGATTCTCCTGTAACTGACTGTTTTATCACCCGAATCGGCCAGTGATATAGCCCTGAGTCCGCTCGTCGGAAGGGCTGGTGAACAATTTTTCCGTATCCCCGGCCTCGACAATCTCGCCGAGATGGAAGAAGGCCGTTTTCTGGGAAATACGCGCTGCCTGCTGCATGGAATGGGTCACGATGATGATCGTGTAATTTTCCTTCAGCTCGTCGATCAGTTCCTCGACCTTGGCGGTCGCAATCGGATCGAGCGCCGAACAGGGCTCGTCCATCAGGATGATATCAGGCCGCACTGCCAGCGCCCGCGCGATGCAGAGCCGCTGCTGCTGGCCGCCAGAAAGTCCGGTACCGGAGGAATGCAGACGGTCCTGCACTTCCTTGATCAGCCCCGCCTTTTCAAGGCTGGTGAGCACGATCTCGTCGAGCTCGTCCTTGTTGGCGGCAAGGCCGTGAATGCGGGGTCCGTAGGCGATATTGTCGTAGATCGACTTCGGAAACGGGTTGGGCTTCTGGAACACCATGCCGACCCGCGCCCGGAGCAGAACCTCATCCACTTGCGGCCCATAGATATCGACACCATCCAGCAGGATTTCTCCCTCCACGCGGCAACCGTCGACCGTATCGTTCATCCGGTTGATGCAGCGCAAATAGGTCGATTTGCCACAGCCGGACGGGCCGATCAGCGAGGTGATCTGATGCTTCGGGATGTTCAGCGAGACATGTTTCAGCGCCTGATTATCCCCATAGAAGACATCGACATCCCGCGTTCTGATGATCATTTCTGCGGCGTCGCCCTGACGGGCGGCCTTCTGTTCGTCTATCTGTTGGATCTGCACATTCATATCCTTCTACCAGCGGCGTTCGAACTTCTTGCGAAGCAGGACCGCCAAAGCGTTCATCGTGATCAGGAAGGCGAGCAATACCATGATCGCCCCGGAGGTTTTTTCGACAAAGGCACGCTCCGGGCTGTCCGCCCAGAGGAAGATCTGCACCGGCATCACGGTTGCCGGATCGTTGATCCCGCCGGGAATGTCGGCGATAAAGGCCACCATGCCGATCATCAGGAGCGGCGCGGTCTCACCGAGCGCCTGCGCAAGACCGATGATCGCTCCGGTCAGGATGCCCGGCATCGAGAGCGGCAGCACATGATGGAACGCCGCCTGCTGTTTCGAGGCACCGAGACCGAGCGCGGCCTGACGGATGCTATCCGGCACGGCGCGGATGGCGGCGCGCGCGGCGATAATGATCGTCGGCAGGGTCATCAGCGCCAGGGTCAGGCCACCGACGATCGGCGCCGATCTCGGCAGATGCGCAACATTGAGGAAGATCGCGAGACCCAGCAGACCGAAGACGATGGAGGGCACCGCCGCGAGGTTGTTGATATTCACCTCGATCAGGTCGTTGAACTTGCTGGGCGGGGCGAATTCCTCAAGGTAAATGGCGGTCATTACCCCCAGGGGGAAAGCGATCGCCATCGTAATGACAAGCGTATAGAACGAGCCGACCATCGCGCCTGCAATACCTGCCTTCTCCGGCTCCCGACTATCGCCCTGGGTGAAGAAGTTGGTATTGAAATGCAGTGATAGATCGCCCTCTTCCTCCAATATGTCCAGCCATCGGAGTTCCTGATCCTTGACGCGGCGGTTCTCCTCGGCAAGGTTCCGGTCGATATAGCCCTTATTGACCATATCCACGTCATCACCCGCGAGCAGCGGCATTTCGACCGTCTTGCCGATCAGGCCGGGATCCTGCGCCACCATGTCGCGCAGGGTATCGCTAGCATTGTTGCTGACCAGCGAAAACAGGGTGCGAAGATTGCGCCGTCCCTCCACTTCCGGAAATTTCGCCCGCAGCGCATCCTGCACCAGCCTGGCGTAGTTGGCATTGCGAAGAGCCTCCGGATCGCGGGTTCCGTCCCTGTCGATCACGGATTCGGAAAAGGTGATATCCAGCGTGATATAGGTCTGCACGAAGGCGGTGTAGCCCTTGCTGAAAATGCTGAACAGCAAGATCGCAAGCAGGGTCAGCGCCGTCAGGATGGCCGCGAGACCGATCAGGCGGAAGCGCCGCTCTGATCTTTTACGCTTCGCCAGATTCGCGATGAATTTATCGGAATTCCAGCTGCTGCCGACAGGCGTGTCATTCGTATCAGTCATATTTTTCCCGATATTTGCGAACCACGATCAGGGCGATCACGTTCAGGCATAAGGTTACGATAAACAGCACCAGCGCGAGGGCAAAGGCGGCCAGCGTCTTGGCGCTGTCGAATTCCTGGTCGCCGACCAGCAGGCCGACAATCTGCACGGTCACCGTCGTCACCGCTTCGAGCGGATTTGCGGTCAGGTTGGCAGCGAAGCCCGCGGCCATTACCACGATCATGGTCTCGCCGATAGCCCGGCTGACGGCCAGCAGGACCGCGCCGACAATTCCCGGCAGCGCCGCCGGCAGGATGACCTTGCGGACGGTTTCCGATTTCGTCGCGCCAAGGCCGTACGAGCCGTCGCGTAAAGATTGCGGCACCGCCATGATAATGTCATCACTCAACGAGGAGACGAAGGGGATGATCATCATTCCCATAACGACACCGGCGGCAAGCGCGCTTTCCGAAACGATATCGATGCCGATGGAATCGCCGACATCGCGAAAGAACACACCGACGGTCAGGGCGGCGAAGAAGCCATAGACCACCGTCGGGATACCGGCGAGGATTTCCAGCAGCGGTTTGACTACCGCGCGGAACTTGCTGGAGGCATATTCCGTCATATAGACCGCGCTCAACAGCCCGAGCGGCACCGCGACACACATGGCAATGAAGGTGATCAGCAGGGTACCGGTAAAGAGCGGGATGGAGCCGAAGGAACCGGAGGAGCCAACCTGATCCGCGCGCAGAGCAGTCTGCGGGCTCCAGTTCAGGCCGAAAAAGAATTCCGTCATCGGCACCTTCTGGAAGAACTGGATCGTCTCGAACAGGAGCGAGAGGACAATGCCGACCGTCGTCAGGATGGAGACGATTGAGGCCAGGATCAGGATGATATAGACCAGCCCCTCAATCGTCTTGCGCACCCGTAGGTCCGGATTGATCCGCAGGATCGAAATGTAGAGCCCGCCGCCAGCGGCCAGAAGAACGAGGACCGGAAAGAAGATGCGGTCAATCTGCTGCGCCGTGCCCGTCTCCATCTGAAGCGGCGTCATTTGCAGCATGACCCACAGCGCACCGAGAAGAACCGGGGGCACCAAGGCCCAGATAACCACATAAAGGCCGAACTGATGCGGCCGGGGGGTAATAAAACTGGAAGATTTGCGAACCGCGCCAAGCGCCTTTTTCGAACCGAACCAATATCCGACAGCGGACATCAGCAGAAGAACGATAAGAAGAGGATAGAAGCTCATGTCAGTTTCTTTTCACAGCTGCTTATGACACGGAAGAAAATAGAAAAGAGCGGACGGCAGTCGCCATCCGCTTCTGTATTGCTGATTACATCAGTTTCAGAGGGGCGAGCGCCAGGGCGTCGGAGCGCACTTTTTCACGCTCCGCTTCCGTCAGCGGGATCAGGCCCTTTTCCGTCAGGTAACCGAACTCGCCGAAAGCCTTCTCGCTTGTGAACTCGGCGATATATTCCTTGATACCCGGAACTTCACCGACATGCGCATCCTTCACATAGAAGTAGAGGGAGCGGGAAATGCCGTAGTCGCCTTCCGCGATATTTTCAAACGTCGGCTCAACACCGCCTACCGTCGCGCCCTGAAGCTTGTCGGCATTCTGGTCGAGGAAGCTGAAGCCGAAGATGCCGACGGCATCCGGGTTGGCTTCGAGTTTCTGAACGATCAGGTTGTCATTCTCGCCTGTTTCGATGAAGGCGCCGTCTTCACGAATGGTATGTGCGGCTGCCTTGAAACCTTTCTTGTCGGATTTGCTCATCTCTGCCAGCATGTCGAATTCCTTCGCGCCGCCTTCCATGGCAAGCTCGACGAAGGCATCACGGGTGCCGCTGGTCGGAGGCGGCCCGAGAACCTCGATTTTTGTATCCGGCAGTGACGGATCAATATCCTTCCAGGTCATGTAGGGATTGTCGACCAGCTTGCCGTCCATCGGCACCTGCTTGGCGAGGGCCATGAAAATCTGCTGCTTGGTCAGGCTCAGCGGTGCATTCACCTTGGAGTTTGCAATCACGATCCCGTCGTAGCCGACTTTTACTTCCGTAATATCGGTTACGCCTGCTTCGGCGCATTTCTCAACTTCTGAACTCTTGATACGACGCGACGCATTTGTGATATCCGGCGTATCAATGCCGACACCGGCACAGAACAGCTTGAGACCACCACCTGAACCGGTGCTTTCAACAACGGGAGTCTTGAATTTGCCGTTGCTACCGAAGGCTTCTGCGACTGCTGTTGAAAATGGGAATACCGTCGAAGACCCAACGATCCTGATCTGATCGCGAGCCAGGGCCTGTCCTGAAAAGGCAACAGTGGCGACCGTTGCGGCGATTGCCAGACCGAAAGTTTTGTTTAGCACGTTTCATTCTCCGTTAATTCATCTCGACAGCGTCTCTGTCGATGGCGGGACAGTGCGCTTCAATGACGACAGAATTACTACAGTTTCATGACAGTAATGTTACAACGGAAAAGCCGCAGAAAACTGCGACTTATTCGGCAGAAAGAGGCAGCCTGACCGTAAATCGGGAGCCTTTTCCGACAACTGAGTCAATCTCCAGATGGCCGCGATGGCGACTCACGATATGCTTGACGATGGCGAGTCCGAGGCCGGTGCCGCCGAGCTTGCGACTGCGGTCGCTGTCAACGCGGTAAAATCGCTCCGTCAGTCGGGAAAGATGCTCTTCCGCGATCCCTTCCCCCTCGTCGATGACCGCGACCCGGGCCTCCCGGCCGCTCGGGCGCACTTCAACCCGTACCTCGCTCTTCTCGAAGCTGTATTTCAGGGCATTGTCCACCAGGTTGGTAAAGACCTGGGTTAATTGATCAAAATCACCTGTCACGAAAACCGGTTCCTCCGGCAGATCGAGCATGAGCGACTTGTCGAGATTGACCGCCTTCGCCTTGATCAGGCTGCTGACCCCGCACAGAACCTTACCCAGATCCACCCGGTCAGAGGGGCGGCTGTGTTCGTTAATCTCGATCTGGGAGAGGGAGAGAAGATCATCAATCAATTGTGACATCCGGAGGGATTGCGCCTGCATCATGGTAAAGAATCGCTTATGCGCCTCCAGATCGTTGCGCGCCGGCCCCATCAGGGTTTCAAGGGCGCCGATCAGGATCGCGAGCGGAGTTCTGAGCTCATGGCTCGCATTGGCGACGAAATCGACGCGCATCTGCTGCATCCGTCGGGAGGCGGTCAGGTCATGCAATGTCACGATGAGACGCAGGCCCTCGCTGCTTTCATCCTTCAGATTCACGATGTAGGCCGCGACATGGCGCGGCACCACATCGGAGATGGTAAACTCGATCCGGCTGTCCGGCTCCTTGCCCTCGTAGGCCGTGTCTACGGCCTTCAGAAGCGCCGGATGGCGGATGAAGCGGGTCAGGTCCCCCTCCACCTCCTCGACACTGAAAAACTGATTCGCCGCGACGTTTGAGCGGCGGATGCGCCGCTTGTTTCCGAGCACCAAAACCGGGTCGGGCAGCATGTCGAACAGCAGCGACGCCTCATCCTGGCGCGCCTGCGCCTCCCGCAACATATGCTGCAGCACCCGGCGGTACTGCTCCATGGTCAGCAATACGTTATCCAGTGGCAGCAAACCTTCACGCAGAGTGCTGCGATCATCCCCTTCAAGGGGCGACATGATCGCCGCCCGCTCCATCCGGAACGCAACTGCCTGCATCTCCCGCACCAGCTTGGCAAACAACAGAAAGGCGGGCAGCACCGCCGCCCCGATCAGCAGCGCCACATGGCCGATCCGGATATAGTCATGGCTCAGTAACCAAAATGAAACAATGGCAACGGGCACTGTCGCCACCGTTATAAACAGCAGCATTTTCCATAAGTAACCATTACTATTGTACATTCAGAGTTCTCTTGCCCAAGTGGTAGCGCCGCGGACAGCGCAGCCGTCTCTATATGATACCCTTGTTTTACAGTTTTGTGACAGAAGCAAGTGTTTCCCCGATCTCCCGGTGCAGAACCAGATCGGCATAGCCGTCGAGCGGCGTCGGCTCGCGGTTAAGAATGACTAGCGGCGCGCCCGCCTGTTTCGCCGTCAGCGGGATCTCCGCCGCCGGGTACACAACGAGGGAAGAACCGATCGCCACGAACAGATCGCAGCTGAGCGCCGCTTCCGCCGCCCGGCGCATTTCCTCCACCGGCATCGCCTGGCCAAAAGAGATGGTGGCAGTCTTGATCAGTCCGCCGCATTTCTCGCAGCTCGGCAAAGTTTCATCCACGGCGAATATCTCCTTCACCCGCTCCAACTCCATCCGCGTCGCGCAATCGAGGCATTTGGCATAGGTGGTATTGCCATGCACCTCGATCACATCCGCATCGCTGACGCCTGAGGCCTGATGCAGGCCATCGATATTCTGGGTAATGACGGCACAGATCTTTCCTTGCTCATAAAGTGAGGAAATGGCCATATGCCCTTTATTAGGCTCGGCTTTTGATAAAACCGACTCCATGGCGAACTTGCGCCGCCAGCTTTCGCGGCGCGCTTCCTCCGACTGCAGGAATTCGGAAAAATCGATGGGACGGTTCTTCTCCCACAGCCCGCCGGGGCTGCGAAAATCGGGAATTCCCGATTCGGTGCTGATCCCGGCACCGGTAAAGATTGCGATAGAGCGACTTTTTCTGACCAGATCCGCAAATTCCTCAAGCTCGGCTGACATTCCAATCTCCTGCATTTTTCATCCTATTATAGGGGTAAATGCCGCAACACGCCATTTTCAAAGATTTCACGTCCTGCCGTCACAAATCAATCCGGCAGACGTTATCTGTACATGTCAACCGGCGCCGCCCGGCGCGGCGTCAACCGCAAGGAGCCACAGATGAACAGGGACACCATGAACAATATCGTCGCAAAGGAATTTTCAGACGCTCTCGCACGCTGTAACGAGCAGGGAATCGACCCCGGAACCGTGCGGACGGGCCTGCTGACCATCGCCATCGCCAATTTCGTCAATGGTATCGGGCTGGAAAGCACCATTGCCCTGTTCGAAGTGATGCCCGACCAGATTCGCTCCGGCATGTTCAACCGCTTTGTCGATCCGTCGCGCCCCGCCGTGGTCAATCCCGCCCCGCCCTATCGCGAGCCGGTCAGCGTCACGCAGCAGCAACCCATCGATGTCAACCGCCACAGCAGATCTCCGGAAAGCCAGCCCGCCCCGCCAACGCCGGGCATAAAACGCCGACGGCTATAGCCTCCAAGGCGCAAAAAACCGCTTCTCAGTCGCAGATGGTGAATTTTAGGATAATTTTCCCTTTACATTAACCGTTTTTAAGGAAGATGCCCGTAATTTGTAGCGTAGATTTTTGTTAATTCTCAAATAGAGAGGCCAAAAGCTGTGCCGCAACATAACCCTTTTGCTGCCCGTCTTCGGACAGTTCTCCTCGCGACAACCGGACTGGTGGTTGCGGGATGTAACACCGTCTCTGATCACTCTGCCTCCGCCGATTCGGCGGAAGACAGGCCTGTCGCTGTCAGCAGCACCCCTCACCCGAAAGCCGGCGATGGCATGACCATCGAATCGATGATGCGTGTGGGGGACCGGGCCTGGGCCAAAAAGGATTCGGCGACAGCGCTAAGGTTTTACGCCATGGCCGCCAAGGAGCAGCCGACCAACCCGGATGCCTATCTGAAGATTGGCGAAATCCTGCGCAAGACCGGTCGTCCGGCAGACGCCATTGCGGTGTATGAGCGTGTTCACACCTTCGATGCAGCGAACATCCCGGCCTATCACGGCATCGGCTACAGCCAGTTGCAGATGGAAAAGCCCTATCTTGCCTCCCGGACCTTTGCGGAAGCCCTGGAATTTGACGGCAGCAACGCCAAGTCCCTCGGCGGTATCGCCATTGCCCTCGATAAGGCGGGCGATCACCGCAAGGCACAGGAATATTACAAGCTGGCCATCAAGGCCGATCCGGACAATCTGAATTACAAAAGCAATCTGGGCCTCTCCCACGCCCTCTCCGGCGAGACGGAGCAGGCAATCGCCATCCTCTCCGTTGTAACGGAAGACCCGAAGGCGACGGCGGAACATCGTCAGACGCTGGCCCTCGCCTACGGCATGGCCGGTAAATCCGGCGAAGCGCTCAAATATTCGCGCATGGATCTGTCCGAGAAGGATGCCCGCAACAACAGCCTCTATTTCGAGGCGCTGAACAGCAAACCGAACGAGCAGGTTCTCGCCCTTGATGACCAGATCAAGCTGATGAAGGCATCGAAGGACGAGGTCGTGACCGAAGTTCTGACAGCCCCGATGCCGCAGGAGCCGAAAAATCCGGATGTTCTGATGGCGCGTGCTGAAAAAGAGGATCTGTCCCTCGATGCCAGCGCCAAAAAAGACCGGGCTGTAGTCGCCAAAACGCCGAAGCCCCTGGTTCCGGCTCCTGATTCCCCGATGATGATGGCCCGCGCCGAGCCTCCGGCCACCAAGACAGCCCCGATCAAGGATGTCGCCCCTGTGGTTGTCGCGAAAAAAGCGGCTCCGGAAGCCGAAGTGATGGAAAAACCCATGGCCATCGCCAGCGCTGAACCGGCCAAACCCGCCGAGATGCCCGCAACCTCCGTCAAGAAGGACGCAGAACCGGTCGAAGAAAAACCGGTGACCTTCGTGAAGAAGAGCGAGCCGATCGTTCAAAAACCGACGGCCGTCGTGAAGAAGGAAGAACCGGCCGCTCCGGCCCGTGAATGGACGCTGGAGAAGAAACCGGCACCGGTTCCCGAGAAAAAGACCCCGATGATCGCGGAAACGCCGATAGGCGAGATGCCTCAGGCTACAACAATCGCAATGCGCTCGGACGATCAGCCCGTAACCGGTCCTGCCGCGATTTACAAGCCGGATGGCGGCAGCTACTTCCTCCAGATCGGATCCTATAAGGAAAAACCGCTCGCGGAGAAAGGCTGGACGATCGTGCAGACCCAGAATGTTGACCTGCTTGGCGATATCGAGCCGGTCATCCAGGAAATCGACCTCGGTGAAGAAAAGGGCGGCCTCTATTACCGCCTGAAGATCGGCGGTTTCTCCGACAAGACAAAAACCATGCAGCTCTGCGGCAGCCTGCGCGATCGCAGCTTCGATTGCTTCATGGCAAGCGCGCCGGAAGCCAAGACACCGGTCAAGAAGGACGGTCTGCCGACCCTCGCCCCGAACCAGAGAATGGCTGAGGACGACAAGGGCAAAAGCCCGGCCTCCGGCGACAACGTCATTGCGGATTTCGAGAAGGACGGCTTCGACGGTGCCCTCTGACCTCACCGCTCCCAGATCCAACAGAAACGGGTCCCATTGTGGGCCCGTTTTTTGTGGCACCCCGACGCCCTATGAGCGTCATAGTTCGGCGCCCTCTCTCCTTCTTTAACAAGGTTGTACCTATTGAGCGCAAGACGGTACGAGCGACTGTCCAGCCCTACCTGTTATGCCATTCCCTTGCGGTACCGGAGGGGATGCCGCCTGTCTATGACCGACGGTATAGGGGAGCGAAGGCTGCTGATAGGCGGCCAGTACGTCGGTAAGCGAGGTTATATTACCCATAAAAAAGCCTGTGCTGGGAAACCAGACACAGGCAGAATGGATGCGGTAAGTATGGAAAGCAAGATGGCGGGAGCGAGGGCTCCCTGCCCCGGCCAGCAGACTTAACCCCCGCCGGCGAAGGCGTCGATGGCTTTCAGGACCGCCGGACCAATCAGGACGATGAACAGGGCTGGCAGGATGAAGATAATCATCGGGACAGTCATGATGGCCGGAAGGCGCGCGGCCTTCTCTTCGGCCTTCATCATGCGTTCGTCTCGCATTTCGGCGGCCAGGACACGGAGCGCGACGGCCAGCGGTGTACCGTATTTCTCCGTCTGGACCAGCGTGTTGGCTAGCGTTTGCATCGCCTGGAAATCAACGCGGCTTGCAAGGTTGGCGAGCGCCATCTTACGATCCGGCAGGAAGCCGATCTCGATGGAGGTCAGGCCAAGTTCATCCGACAACTCCGGCGCCGAGTTAGCCATTTCGCGGCAGACCCGATCCAGCCCGCTGTCAAGATTCAGTCCAGCCTCCGTACAGATCACCAGAAGGTCGAGCCCGTCCGGCAAAGACTTGCGAATCGCCGTATAGCGCTTTGAAATCCGGTTCTTGACCAGCATATCGGGCAGAATGAACCCGATTAGACCGGCTGCGGCACAGACGAGAAGCTTCACCGCGAAGCCCCAGTCGACGATACCGGTACCAAACAAGTAGGTACCTGTCAGGATGGCAAACAGGGCCGGCAGGGAGATCCGGGCAAACAGATAGGCGACAAGCGCGTCTTTCGACCGCCAGCCGCCCTTTGCCAGTTTTGCCGCAATCAGTTTCGCGCGCTCACCGCGCATCAGCTGCAGCTTCTTGACCACCCGGTGCATGATATTCTCGCGCACGATCAGCTTGCTGCGCTGCTTGGTCTGGTTGGCGATATCGGTTTTCAGCTTGGTGCGGCGCTTTTCAAGATTCTTGATGCGGCCCGGCAGGGCATCTTTTACCAGAAAGGCATTCCACATCATCAGGGCCACCGCGAGGGAAGCCGCCCCGGCAATCAGGGCCAGCATATTCTCGTCACGCAACCAGTCGGGCAGCAGGGTGGCTAGATCAACCATTTTTGTCTCCTAAATCTCGAAGCGGACCATTTTGGCCATCACACCCACGCCGGAGGCGATCATCGTCAAACCGGCGCCGATCATATAGATACCGCGCGGATCCTCGATGAGCTTCATGACATAGCTGTCATTCGCCAGCCACAACAGGAAGAACATGATGAACGGCAGCGAGCCGATGATCCAGGCACTCGCCCGGGCTTCGGATGACATGGCCTTGATTTTGAGCTTCAACTGACGGCGCTTGCGCAGGGTATTGGCGAGGCCGCCCAGCGTTTCGGCAAGGTTACCGCCGGTTTCGCGCTGAATGGAGATGGCGATAATCAGGAATTTGAAATCCGGCGGATCAATCCGACGGGCAACATCCCACAAGCCTTGCTCCAGGCTCTGGCCGACCCGCATCGCATCAGCGACGCCGCGAAATTCCTTGCCCACAGGATCGGGCGCGTCATGACCCACGGTCACGATGGCCTCGCTGATCGGCAGACCCGCACGCAGGCCCCTCACCAGAAGCTCGATCGCCTCGGGAAAGTTCTTCATGAATTTGTTGATCCGGCGCTTGCCAAGATAGCCAACCGTGACATGCGGGATGAACAGCCCGGACGCCAGCCCGACCGGAACCGCCAGGAACCAGTTCAGACCATACAGATAATGGGAATAGCCGATGATCAGGACGATCACCATGCCGGTGACCGTCGCGTATTTCGACACCGTCATTTTGAAGCCGGTCTTTTCCAGCCTGATCTTCAACTGATCTGGTTTCGGGATGAGGGCCCGCACAATGCCGTCGATAATCTTGATGCCGCTGGTATCCTGTGCCCGGCGGGCTGAACTGCGCGCCTGGCTCTTGCCGGTCGGCTTCTGCCCCATGCTGATTTCTTCCAGCCGACGCCTGGATTCGCGGGAATGGCCGTCACCGCCCGCAAAGGCGAGCAACAGCAGCAGGGAAATCAGAAGCGTCGCCCCGCCCACAACAAGCATGATTGTTAACTGACTACCAGCTCCTCCAGCGTCAAACATCATATTGCTCCCAACAACATTTTCTCAAGGCCGAAATAGGCGGCGCGCGGTGCGAAATGCGGGCGCAGACCGGTCGACTTGAACTCGCCCAGCAGGCGGCCACCCTTGTCTTCGCCCTGGAATTCGTACCAAAACAGGTCCTGCATGGTGATGACGTCTTCTTCCATGCCGACCACTTCGGAAATATAGGTGACGCGGCGCACGCCGTCGCGCATACGGCTGATCTGAACAATCAGGTCGATGGCCGAGGCAATCTGCGTCCGCACGGCCTTGGCCGGCAGGTTGATGCTGGACATACCGACCATGTTTTCAAGCCGGGTCAGTGCCTCACGCGGGCGGTTGGCATGGATTGTCGAGAGCGAGCCGTCATGGCCGGTATTCATGGCCTGAAGCATGTCAATCGCCTCACTGCCACGAATTTCGCCGAGGATAATCCGGTCCGGGCGCATACGCAGGGCGTTCTTCAGAAGGTCGCGCATCGAGATCTCGCCGCCGCCTTCAAGGTTGGCGCTGCGGGTTTCAAGACGGACAACATGTGGCTGCTGCAACTGAAGTTCCGCTGCGTCCTCAATGGTGACGATACGCTCGCCCGGATCGATCAGCTGCGAAATGGCGTTCAGCATGGTCGTCTTACCCGAACCCGTACCACCGGAAATCAGGATGTTGAGGCGGCTGCGGCCGGCAACCTTGAGAACAGTGGCCGCGGCGGACGACAGGTTCTGCTGCCGTTCCATCACATCAAGAGTGATCTTCTGCTTGGCAAACTTACGAATAGAGATGGACGGGCCGTCAATGGCCAGCGGCGGAATGATGATATTCACACGGCTGCCGTCGGCAAGACGCGCATCCACCAGCGGGTTTGATTCGTCGACACGACGGCCGACATGGCTCACGATCCGGCCGGCCACCTGCATCACATGGGCATTGTCGCGGAACTGACAGTCGGACAGCACCAGCTTGCCCTTCTGCTCGATGAAGACCTGCTTGGGACCATTGACCATGATATCGGTAATTGATTCGTCGGCAAGCAGCGGCTCCAGTGGACCCAGCCCCAGCATGTCATGCATCAGGCTTTCGGTCAGTTCGCGCTGTTCACGCTGGTTGAGCTGGATACGCTCCTCAATCAGGATATCGGTGATGATATCGGAAATATCGCGGGCAAGGTCCAGCCGATCCATGGTGACGGCCGCGCTAATATCGATGCGCTCCATCAACAACGGCTGAATGACGTTCTTCACGCTTTCCAGATGCGCGTTGATCTTGACCCCGGTTGTCTCCGGCGCCATGGAAATGTTGAACAGGGAAGCGGATTTATCGTTCGCGTCCGGCTCTTCTTCCTTTTCCAGCGTTTTCGCGACAGGAACGATCGGAGCCATATCCTCTTCATCGTCATCGTTGTCGTCATAGGACTCGGCCTGAATTGTCTCGGCCGGACGGTCAAACTGCGCCCGCACTTCGACCGGAGCATCGGGATCGGCACCAAAGACGGTCACGCCTTCTTCGACGATCTGGGTATAGCTGGCGCTGTCGCCCGAGCCGTTCAGATAGGGCTCAGGCTGATCGCTGCTGCCCTGAACCGGGACATTGGGTTGGGACGCTGCCGGAAGACCGGATTTCTTTTTTGAAAGCTCCGCCCAGAGACCCTGGGTCAGATCGTTGACAAGCGTGCGTTGTTCAAGGACGTTCAGTTCAATCTTTTCACGCTTCATTGCGTCGCGCAGATATGTCTTCACCATCTGCGCAACCGCAGAACGGTTCTCATTGACATCAATGTCAGGCAGCAGCTTTTCCGTCATCTCCGGCATATATTTTGCCAGAAGGTCGGCCGCCTGCGGTCCGGCAACGCTCGGGGCTACCGGCGCTGCCTTCCCTTTACTGTCCGATGAAGATGAACGCCACAAACTCACGTTTTATGTCCCACTTCTTTCTTTTTCTTGCCGCCCGGAACCAGCGTGAACAAGCCCTTCTTCTGCGGCTTTTCATATCCGGATACAGCCGCCGACAATTCGCGCAATACTTTCGCGATGGCCGTCTTTCCCGCGACCTCGCTGATCGCCTTGCCGGCGTTGGCACAGATCGTCAGCGATTTCGCATCTTCCGGGATGACATAATCCACCGCCTCGTTCAGGCCCCGCTCGAAGTCCGCCTTGGACACCTGCGCGGCGCGGTCCGATCCAACACGGCTCACGACCTTCAGGATGCGTCCCTTGGTCTGGAGCGTCGTCATCGCCTGGGTAATCCGGTTGATGTCGCGGATACCGGCAAGCGACTGATCGGACACGAGAATAACCGTATCTGCTGAAGCCAAAAGCGCGCCCTGCGTCGGCAGGAGATGCCGCGGCAGATCAACGATGACCTGGTTATAGTCCTGGCTGATCTCCCCGATCAGGGCGTCGATGGATTCTTCGGTGATATCCACGAGCTCGTCGATCGGCTCCTCCGTTCCCAGAACCGCGAGGCGATCGCCATCCTTGACGATGGCACTGTCGAGGAACAGCTTGTCGAGCCGGTGCGGATTTTCGAGGGCTTCGCGGAAGCCGCCGCCCGTTTCGATATCCAGCGACAGCGTCGTCGTACCGAAATGCAGGTCCATATCGAGGAGTGCCGTCGGCAGCTTTTCTTCATTGGCCATGATCCAGGCGAGGTTCGTGGCAATTGTCGTTGCCCCGACACCACCGCGTACGCCGACGAGGACGGTCAGCTTGCCGCTTTGTGCGGCCTGCAGCGCCTGTGACTGGCGATCGACATTTTCAACCGCGTCCTTCAGGATCTCCACCGTCAGCGGCTTGACTAGATAGTCCTTGGCGCCGAGTGCGATCATCTTGCGGAACTCGCCGACATCGTTGGAAGAACCAAGAATAATCAACGTGTTCTCATGGCCCATCTTGCGGACAAGCCGGGTGATATCGCTTTCGGGATCGATGCTTTTCGTAATGTCCGCGAGAACCACCTTGGGCGAATGGCCCGGCTCAATGCGGTTCAGCGCCGCCGTTATGCCGCCATCCTGGGTGGCATCGGAGGAAAAATCGAGGGCATCACAGACTTCCCGGCTGACCCCGAGGGATTTCTCATCCTCGATGAAGGCCATGAAATCTTCACAAACCGCATTACCGAAAAGCGTGCTTAAAGATGATGATTTAGCCATTTCCTGAGACTCCCTTACTGCCCGCTGCCAGCGGCAACAGGTGCCGCACCCGATCCTGCGCCCTGACGGTAAACTTCAACAGGACGCGCCGCGCGCTCACCAATCATCGGATCGGAATTCGCCGGAGCGACCAGATCTCTCGGGTTCGCCACCATACCGGCGAGAGCGTCCGCATTGGCGCAACCCATGAAAGGAAGCGGCAGGTTTTCGTATGAAATACCTTCGGGTTTGTACCAGCCCTTCTGGCAGTTTGGATCAACCGTCGCGACATATTGCACGAAATACACGCGCAGCGAATCAGGGGCATTTTCACGGGTCACCCGGGGGGCAACATTGAAGCCGCGATCCGTGAGGAACTCGGCCACCTCCGCAAAACGCTGTTCGTTCAGGCCGTTGCTGCCTGAAAACGTTGGCAGTTCGACTTCCACCGCTTCGCCAAAATTCAGGCGCTGGGCGTCGATAAAGCCGAGCAGCTTGCCTTTTTCCATGTCGGCAAGAGCGGAACGGCCCGATTCGAATTCAACGATTACCGTCGACGTCAGTTCGCTTACGGTAATCTTCTTCTCCAGCTTTGCCTTCTCCGGGCTTGCCGTTTCATCGATGGCTCCGAACAGGCCTTCCGGCGATGTGCAGCCAGCCACCATCAGGAGCAGGCCCATCAGACCGGCCAACGTCGCCGATTTCTTAAGATATGTCCGTTTCATAAGATCTACTCCAGGATAAAGCCGGCGGGGCCAACAAGTTTGACATCGTCCGTTTGCGCTGTTTTGGCAACATCACGGCCGTCTCTTTCCGGCGCAGCATCGCCCAGGGTCGGACGGAAATTACGCGCGCCGATATACAGATCCTTGTCGTTCGGCGGAATATAGCCGTCCGTCGGTTCTGCTATGCGCGAGTTGCTGGGTTTCACCAGATATGGCGTCACGATAATCAGCAGCTCAGTCTCGTTCCGCTGGAAGGAAGACGAGCGGAAAAGCGCGCCGAGGATCGGGATATCCCCGAGGAACGGTGTCTTCGAGATATTGTTGTCGCCGTCATTGCTGAGCAAGCCGCCAATGGCAAAGCTCTGGCCGCTGGCAAGTTCAACCGTGGTTTCCGCCCGGCGGGTCAGAAGCGACTGGATAAAGGAGCCGCCCACATTAATCGCTGAGTTCGATGAAAGCTGACTGACTTCCGGCCGTACCTGCAGATTGATCAGGTTATCGTCAACAATGGTCGGCTTGAACGATAGAGAAACACCAAATGGTTTATATTCAACCGTAATAGCTCCGTCTTCCTGCGGGACCGGAATAGGAAATTCGCCGCCAGCCAGGAATTGAGCCGTTTCTCCAGATAAAGCTGTCAGATTGGGCTCCGCCAGGATCGTCAGTAACCCTTCTTCATCCAGAGCGTCAATGACATTCAGGATGTTGACATTACTGTCGCTATAACCTGATACATAGTTGGTGCCTGCACCCAAACGGTTAATCGTCCCGGTGGCAGTGTCGGTTACAATATCTGTTGGCGTCGCAAGACCAAGGAATCCATCGCCAATCTGGCCGAAGACTTCCCAGTTCACGCCAAACTGCTTGGTGACCGAGCGGGAAACTTCCGCAACACGCACCCGAAGGTTCACCTGCATGGCGCCCGCAACCTCAATCCGGTTGAAGACGGTGCCGCCATTAAGATAAAGCTCCGCCATGCGGCGTGCATCCTCCGCCTTCGCGGCCGATTTCACCCGTCCCGTCAGCATGATACCGGTCGGGGTCGAACGTGCTTTCAAGCCGCCGTACGGACTTAACTCCTGCAACGAATCATTCAGGGAGGTTACGTCATGGGTAATGGAGACCGGGGAATTCAACAGTACTCTGCCCTGACTATCAAGCGCGAACAGGTTGGTGCTGCCGGTCCCCTTACCGAAGACATAGATAATTGTCGGCGACTGGATCTGCACGTCGGCAAGCTCCGGATTTCCGACGAAAACCGACGTAGCCGGCTGATCGAGCTGCACCAGCTTGCCTGAATTCAGCGTCAGGGCGAGAATATCACCCTTGGAATTGATCACCTGTGCGGCCTGGACTGATCCCGATGCACCGATGGCCAACAGGAATCCCAGCCCCAATGCGGCCAATGGTTTGAAAAGTCTTGTCAACATCGAAACTACTCCTTAGTCGAACAACTGCTGCTTGGCTTCGCCCGCCCGCACGACATTGATGACTGTTGTGGGAATGCCCGTACGCGGTGTGCCCCCGGTAATCAGGCGGCTTGCTTCACTATCCCAGGTGTGGCCCCGGCCGCGCTCGGCCTTGAAAGCCACGGTTCCATCCTTGCTCTTCTCCGCATCCTCAACGCGCGCAATGCTGCGCAGCGACAGGGTCAGGCGGCCAAGCTCGGTCGCAACCGCAACGATTTCCGCACCCTTTGGCGAGACTTCCAGCGTTGCAACACGGCGGATAGAGGCTTCCTGAAGCTGATCGTTGGTCGACTGGTCCATGGCGACCACCCGCACATCGGTCAGGATTGTTTCACTCGCTCTGCGCGCAGTACTAGTAT